>Ga0209679_1000096_pt1 | contig 43668 bp, 43 predicted proteins | sample WorMetHEROISLAND_4_FD_187408 | JGI IMG/M metagenome (GOLD analysis project Ga0209679, IMG submission 187408) | Marine gutless worms symbiont microbial communities from Max Planck institute for Marine Microbiology, Germany - Olavius sp. 2 HERON... ...
CAAGATGCGCGATACCAGGCGTCTTGATCGGGGAAGCGTTGAAAGACGGTTAGCAGGTTCATGGCGTTTCCTCTCAACTTGAGAGCATTGTGCACCCGTCAAGCGAAAATGTTAACCCATAACTTGCCATTCCGAACGAGAAAGCGCGGAAAAAGGGACCATTTTGGGACATTTGCAGCCGATACACGTTTAGCCAGACAGCTTCTTATCATTCCGCACTCATTATTCCCTGCTCAGACCTTGGCCAAATCCCCCTTCTCCTGCAACCAGCCGCGTCGGTCTACTGCCCGTTTCTTGGCCAACAGCATGTCCATCAAGGCGTTGCTGGCTTTCCGCTCCTCCACCGTAAGCTGGACCAGACGTCTGGTGTCGGGATGGATAGTGGTCTCCCGCAGCTGCATGGGATTCATCTCGCCCAGTCCCTTGAAGCGTTGCACGCTGATCTTGCCCCTGAGCTTCTCCGCCTGGATGCGATCCAGCACGCCCTGCCGCTCGGCATCGTCCAGGGCGTAGAAGACCTGTTTGCCTACGTCGATACGGTACAGCGGCGGCATCGCCACATAGATATGTCCCTTTTCTACCAGGCTCGGAAAGTGCTTCAGAAACAGGGCGCACAAGAGGGTTGCGATATGGGCACCATCCGAGTCCGCGTCGGCCAGGACACAAATCTTGCTGAATCGCAACCGCGAGAGATCGTTGCTGCCCGGATCCACACCGATGGCGACAGCGATGTCATGCACCTCTTGTGAGCCTAGGACCTCGGCGGGATCGACCTCCCAGGTATTCAGGATCTTACCGCGCAGGGGCATGATGGCCTGGAACTCTCGATTCCGGGCCTGCTTGGCCGAGCCCCCGGCGGAATCGCCTTCCACCAGGAAGAGCTCGCTTCGCTCCGGATCGGTGGAGGTACAATCCGTCAGCTTGCCGGGCAGGGCCGGCCCCTGGGAGACTTTTTTGCGCGTTACCTTGCGTCCGGCCCGCAGCCTGGCCTGGGCCGCGCCGATCGCGAGCTCGGCGATACGCTCCGCCTCGGCTACATTCCGATTGAGCCACAGGCTGAAGGCGTCTTTCACGATGCCGGAGACAAAGGCGGCACACTCCCGAGACGAGAGCCGTTCCTTGGTTTGGCCGGAGAACTGGGGGTCCAGCAGCTTCACCGACAGGATGTAGCTGCAACGCGTCCAGACGTCTTCCGGGGCCAGCTTGACCCCCCGTGGGAGCAGGTTGCGAAACTCGCAGAACTCCCGCACCGCCTCCGTAAGCCCGGTACGCAGACCATTGACATGGGTGCCGCCCTGGACCGTGGGGATCAGATTCACGTAGCTCTCGGTGACCGGATCGCCATCTTCCGGCAACCACGCCAGGGCCCAGCTCGCAGTCTCGTTGGTACCCTCTAGGTCACCGACGAAGGGAGCGGCGGGGATGGTTTCGAGACCCGCGAGGGACTGGCTCAGATAATCTTCAAGACCGTCCTGGTAGCACCAGATCTGTTGCTCGCCGTTGGTCTCGTCACGGAAGCCGACCTCAAGTCCGGGACAGAGCACCGCCTTCGCCCGCAACAGGTGCTTGAGCGGCGGCCGGGAGAATTTGGGGCTGTCGAAATATCGCTCGTCCGGCCAGAAGCGCAGGGTGGTGCCGGTGTCAAGGCGTCCGACGTCGCCGATTACCTCGAGCTCCGAGACCTTATCGCCGTAGGCGAAGGCCATGTTGTATTCCTTGCCGGCGCGCCTGATCCAGACCTCCAGGTGCTTGGAGAGGGCGTTCACCACCGAGACACCGACGCCGTGCAGGCCCCCGGAAAACCGGTAGCTGGCGGTGGAGAATTTGCCGCCGGCGTGCAGCTTGGTGAGGATTACCTCGACGCCGGGCAGGCCCTGCTGGGGGTGTAGATCCACCGGCATACCGCGGCCGTCGTCCCTGACCTGGAGGGAACCGTCGGCGAAGAGCACGACCTCGAGCTTGCGGGCAAAACCGGCGATGGCCTCGTCCACGCTGTTGTCTATCACCTCCTGGGCCAGATGGTTGGGCCGGGTGGTATCCGTATACATGCCCGGGCGCTTGCGCACTGGGTCGAGCCCGCTCAGTACCTCAATGGCAGAGGCATCGTAGCTGCCGCTCATGGCTGGTTTGGTTTTCCTTTGGAGGTTACCGCTAACTGCTGGGATGGCCGGCTGGTCCGCCGGACGAATTGACCGCCTAACCACCGTAAGTTACCTTAACCCCCGATCTGGTTTCAAACACAAAGGGTGGTGCCGCAGGGTGAGCGCGTATAAATCTTGCTGAAAACATGATGTTGCCGAATTGGTTTTCCCGGCGCTGGAAGGCTCGTAGGCGCCGGCTTGCCCCGCACTTATCGCTACCGCCCAGTCGATCGACGGCGATAGGTGCGGGGCAAGCCGGCGCCTATCGGTCATGGCGAACCACCGCCGGTGCGGCTGACGACCGCAAGCTGGCAGCAACCGGTTAATCGCCAACAAATTTATATGCGCTTGCCCTGGGTGGTGCCGAGAATGGAATCTGGCGCGCTCCCTTGAACGGCACCTCGCAATCTCCAAGCACCGGCTGGAACAGGTACCTGTAACAGGCCTCGCGGTGACCCATGACCCATGCAGCAGACACCCAACCCCAGGGCTTCGAAGCGGTCCGCTTTGAAGACGTCCTTAGGGAGCTGGAATCCGTGGTCGATACCCTGGAACAGGGCGAGCTGACCCTGGAGCAATCTCTGGCCCACTTCGAGCGCGGCGTTGAGCTGACTCGCACCTGCCGGAAGGCCCTGGACGCAGCTGAGCAAAAGGTCCGCATTCTCACCAATGAGTCGCCGGAACCCTTCCAAAACCATGAGTGATCCACGGCTCCAGGCCTTTCTGGCCGCATGCCGGGACCGCGTAACCTCAGCCCTCGAGGCCCAGCTCCCGGCACCGGAGATACAGCCCGAGTCCTTGCACCGAGCCATGCGCTACGCGGTTCTCGGAGCAGGCAAATACATCCGCCCGGCGCTGGCCTATGGTGCCGGGCTTGCCATCGGGCTGGCACCGGAGACACTGAATGCCCCCGCCTGCGCCCTGGAGCTGACGCATGCCTACTCGCTGGTCCACGACGATCTGCCGACCATGGACGACGACGATCTGCGCCGCGGCCGACCGACCTGCCATAAGGTATTCGGTGAAGCCATGGCCATCCTGGCGGGGGATGCGTTGCAGACTCTGGCGTTTCGGATCCTGGCCTCGGATGACACCGTGCCGGGGGGGGCACAGGCCCGAACCGCCATGCTGGACACCCTGGCCCGCGCCGCTGGCTCCCGCGGCATGGCCGGCGGACAGGCCCTGGAGTTGAATGCTCTCACGTCCGGGCAGGAGCTCGACCTGGTGGCGCTGGAGAACATCCACATTCACAAGACGGGGGCACTGATTCGGGCCAGCGTGCGTATGGCCACCCTCGCCCGCCCCGAGTTGGACCCGGAGTCCACGGATTACCTCGACCGCTATGCCAAATGTCTGGGGCTGGCCTTTCAGATCCAGGACGATATCCTGGATGTGGAAGGAAAGACGGCCATCATCGGCAAGACCAAGGGCAAGGACCGGGCCCAAGGCAAGGCCACCTACCCGACACTGCTGGGCCTCGCCGAGGCCCGCAAGCAGGCTCGCATGCTGGTTACCGAGGCGTTGACGAACCTGCGGGGCTTCGACGAGCGCGCCGATCCTCTGCGCCGGATTGCGCGTTACATCGTTGATCGGGACCGATAAAAACCAATCCTGAATGATCTGGCATTGTCTGGGGGTTTGACGTGTCGCGTTTCGACGCACTAAGGCGCGCTGATCGTCTGCTCGGGTCATGCCGGCGTCTTAACGCAATCTACACCCACATAACCCCCCGCACTGCCTGCCCGCAAGGATCTCGCCCTGAGGTTAGGTTAGGCGCGCTGGCCGATCCGAAGCACAGTGATAAAGCCGAACGCGCCGTAACCCAACACATCAGGCCTGTCCCGACGCAGGAGGGATCTTTTCCCGCAACCAACGCCAAATAACCCAGTATCCCATTTCGCCTTATTTTGCATTCTCAGAGCCCTCCCAAACGCGCCACGGCCAGGCACAGCGCGCCGGGAATAGCTCCCTTCCCTCTCTTGCCAAGCGCTGTAACGCCGCCTTGGCACGTTTGGGGGGCTCCCTTCGGGCGCGACGAGAAGCGGCCAGCTGCGGTATTGCGCGAGCTTGAAAGAGGGGTCGCTATTCCTGCACTCGCACGCCTCACATCGGGCCGCTTCTCGCCGCGCTGAGAATGTAAAAGAAGGCGAAATGGGGTACTAGGACCACGCCCGCACCGGCATGGCGTCAAACGCGGCGTAACGCAACACGGCGCTAATGGGTTCAACAAATCGAATCACCATCGCGGGTATCCACAGTGTTCGTGCCGCGTTGAAGCACGGTGGCGGAGATGTCCTGGAGGTATGGCTGGAGAACCGAGGTCGCGACCGGCGCCTGGCGGAGGTCGCCGAGCTGGCGCAGCGAGCGGGCGTTGTGGTCCGGCGGGTGATGCGCGATGAGCTAGACGGCACGGCCGCGGGTGCGCATCACCAGGGTGTGCTGGCCTGGGTCCGGACCCCGGCGGCCCGTGGGGAAGCGGATCTCGGCACCATTCTCGACCATACCCGAGGTCCCCCCTTACTGCTGATCCTGGACGGTGTTCAGGACCCCCATAACCTGGGGGCCTGTCTGCGCACCGCCGACGCGGCCAGCGTGCAGGCCCTGATCGCACCCAAGGATAAGGCGGTCGGCCTTACCGTGGTCGCCTGCAAGGTCGCCAGCGGCGCCGCGCGGATCGTCCCTTATATCCGGGTCACCAACCTCGCACGCACGATGGCGAGACTCAAGGAGCGGGGCATCCGGCTGATCGGGACAGCAGGGGAAGCCGGGGCCGATCTGTTCGAGACCGATCTCACCGGCCCCCTCGCCTTGGTGCTGGGTGGTGAAGGCAAGGGGTTGCGCCGCCTGACCCGGGAGCGCTGCGATCTGCTGGTACGGCTTCCCATGCTGGGGACGGTGGAGAGCCTGAATGTCTCCGTGGCCGCGGGGATCTGCCTCTACGAGGCACTGCGACAGCGGCGGGATGGTTTGAACCTCAAGGGTGCAGAGGGCGCAAGGAGCCCCGGCTCTCTATGAATTCCAGGTAGTGGCTAAGAGGCTGCCTAAAAAAGGACCGTAGGGCGGGAAAGCGCAGCGCATCCCGCCGTCTACGCTGATCGTGATCGTGATCGAAACTCGTAAAGCGGGGTGCGGCCATCCCTGCCCCGCACCTATCGCCGCTATCAGAACGGGGGATTGCCCGGCTCCTGACGACGATAGGTGCAGGGCCCGGCCTGTCCCGCCCTACTCGCTGGTGGAGCGTTCCCCGCGCCAGGTGCGGGAGTATCTGGTCGAGCTACGCTGGCTGGGGCTGATCCCGCCGTCGCCCTCTACAACAGCATCCTGGACGACGCCACGACGGTGCTGTGTGGGGAGCTGCACGGGACCCTGCTACCGAAGGGGGACCGGCGCTGGCAGACCATCTATCCGACCAATCATCACCGCTGCCGGGCCACGGTGGGGCCGGTGTCGGAGGTGCAGCGGGAGCTGCGGGGCCTGACGCCGAGTCGGAATCCGGAAAGCGGTAGACAGCCGAACCTGTTCGGAAAACGGGTCTATAATCCGGTGAGTCCCGATAGAACCTGCGTACCGGAGGTTGCGGCACCTTGGCACAAGATCAAGCCACCCTACGGCCAGACAGCCTGGCGCTCTACAAGGTTCGGCCCGCGCGCGTCCTGGCGCTCGGTGACAAGATTGATATCGAGCTCGAGGGCGGACAAGTCAAGCGGGTGCGTCCCAAGGATATCAGGTTGTTGCACCCCGGACCTTTGCACAGCCTGGCCGACCTCGGCCCGCAGAAGGGTGAGCTCGCCGAGACCCGGGAGCTGCTGGAGGGGAACGAAACCAATCTGGGCGAGCTCGCCGAGCTGATGTTCGGCGAGTTCTCCCCGGCAACGGCCTGGGCCGCCTGGCAGCTGGTGGCGGAGGGGCTCTATTTCGAGGGTACGCCAGAGGCAGTGCGGGTCCGCACGCAGCAAGAGGTGGCGCACGACCAGGCCGAGCGGGAAGCCAAGGCCACCGCCGAGCGCAGCTGGAGCGAATTTTTGGAACGGTTGCAGCGGGCCCGGCCGACACCGCAGGACGCGGAACGCCTCCAGGATGTGGTGCGTCTGGCCCTGGGTGAAACCACCGGCAGCCGCATTCTCCAGGCCCTGGGTTACCAGGAGACGGTGCAGAATGCCCACCGCGCCCTAATCCGGGTCGGTTATTGGCCCCAGGATTACGATCCCTACCCGGAACGAAACCGGTTGCCGGTTACCGATCCGGAGCTGCCGGTGCCGGATCTCCCGCATGAGGAACGTCTCGATCTAACCCATCTGCCCGCCTATGCCATCGACGATGAAGGCAACCAGGATCCGGATGATGCCCTGAGCCTAGACGGCGATCGGATCTGGGTGCATGTGGCCGATGTGGCCGCCCTGGTGGCAGCGGACAGTGATCCGGAACGCGAGGCCCGTGCTCGGGGCGTCAACCAGTACCTGCCTGAGCGGACGGTCAAGATGCTGCCCCAGGTAGTGACGGAACGCCTGGGGCTCGGTCTGCAATCTGTCTCTCCCGCCCTATCTTTCGGTTTTCGATGCGGGAAGGCCGGTGAGCCGACGGACCTCGAGATCCGAACTACCTGGGTGCGGGTTGAACGGCTGACCTATGAGATGGCCGAGCAACGACTCGCGGAACCGCCCTTTGTCCAACTGAACGTCCTGGCCGAGCGTTTTCGCGCGCGCCGCACCGCGCGGAACGCCGCCGCTATCGAGCTACCCGAGGTCAGCGTGCGGGTCCGTGACGGTGAGGTGAACATTCGCCCCCTACCGAAGCTGCGCAGCCGCTTATTGGTAACGGACGCCATGCTCATGGTCGGTGAGGCCGTAGCTGGATTCTGCCGCGAGCGGGAGATTCCGATCCCCTTTGCGACTCAAGCGATGCCGGACAAGGTCGAGCAGCCTACCGACCTGGCGGCTATGTATGCCTACCGGCGGCGTTTCAAACCGACCCGGCTCAGCAGCGACCCGGAGCCCCACTTCGGCTTGGGGCTGACCTGCTATACCCGAGCCACAAGTCCGTTGCGCCGTTACTCGGATCTATTGGTGCATCAGCAGCTCCGGGCCTGGTTGACCGGAGACCGACTGCTCGGCACCCAGCAGGTCACCGAGCGCACCGCCGAGGCGGAGACGGCCGCCGCCACCGTGCGGCGTGCCGAGCGGCTCTCCAACCAGCACTGGAAGCTGGTCTACCTGCGCACCAATGCACACTGGCGGGGGGAGGGAGTGTTGGTCAATAAGGGGGAGCACAAGGCAGTGGTGTTGGTTCCGAAGCTTGCCATGGAAGCGCGGGTAAGGTTACGCGGGGATCCCGACCTGAATAGCCGGGTTCGGCTGACGCCGCAGGAGGTCGATCTGCCCGACCTGACCTGCTATTTCCGGGTCCACGAATGGTAAGGGTTACAAAAAGATAACTTGCTTTCCTAAAAGTTCTGCTACAATCCAAGGAGATTTGGGAAAATCCCTGAGGAGCGGTTGGCGTGGGATGTCCGGGTTGCGCGGGGCTCTGCAAGCTCTCTATCCAATCCCGTCAGGCAACCCAGCGGCGGACCTCCCCGGTGTCCACATGTACGAAGTCGGATCTGGGGTAGAAGCCGACACCGCCCTGGTTCAGTGAGATAGCGGAATCGCGCACCCAGCGGGCGGATGTGCCGGGAAAGCGGATATCCACTGCTTTGCCTTGCATGTGCAGGCTGTTGCGCGCGACCCGTCGGGAGGTCCGGCGTAACATGGCGTTCGTCCGCGGCGAACGATAGGCACTGAGGATCTCGATCGGTCCCCGGGGATAGCTGAGACGCCGATTGAGGTCGAACAGCAGGTCGAACAGCTTGGGATCCAACGCGATCACGTCATTGGTTCGGAAGTCGCGCATGAAGTCGTTCAGTGTCTGCAACGCATCGCGTTGATAGGCGTTGCCGATACGATAGGCGACCTTGACCTTTTCTCCCGTGTGACGGTGGTGAAAAGACAGGATACGCGGTCGGTGGCTCTGCCTTTCCGCAAGTACCGGCATCGCGGCGGTAGATAACGCAAGTCCCAGGAAGTGCCGTCGATTCATAGTTCCCCCCGCTGATAAACATTACGATGAGATAATTATAGAAGTGAAAGTCTAAAATGCAACCGGAATGAAGTATGCACTAGAGGTCATCACTCGAGAGCACTGTTTCAGTGGTTTTCTGAGACTGGTGCGTTATCGGTTGCGGCATAGTCTTTTTGCGGGCGGTTGGGGTCCGATCATCGAGCGTGAGCGTATAGAGTACTTGAATTCAGCCGCGGCGATTCTTTACGATGCGACGCGCGATCAAATCGTCATGGTAGAACAGTTTCGCATCGGTGCGCTGGAGCACGGGCGGGGAGCATGGACCCTGGAGCCGGTGGGTGGCGTCCTGAGAGCGGGCGAGGATGCAAGCGAGGTGGTGCGGCGGGAGGCGATGGAAGAAGCAGGGTGTGAGGTGCTGGACCTGGAGCCGATTGGGACCTACCATGTGAGCCCGGGTACTTCGGCGGACAGGGTGCGGCTTTTCTGCGGGCGTGTCGATGCGGCACTGGCAGGAGGCATTCACGGGTTGCGTGAGGAGGGCGAGGATACCCGGGTAACCGTGATCGATACGGAGCAAGCGATGAAAGAGCTTTATGCCGGAAGAATCAACACCTCCGTGGCGGTCATCGCAATTCAATGGCTTGTAATGAACAGAGCGCGGTTGCAAGTCAAGTGGAATCACTGGAGTGATACCGAATTCTTGAGCATCAGGGGCCTCGAAAGCAAATGATGAAAAGCCTAATACCCGGATTGTTGTTGGTGCTGATTGGGATTCCATTTCCATGCAGCGGTGATCTCTATAAATACTTGGACGCGGACGGCAAGTTCTATTTCTCCGACGCACCGCTCAAGGACCGCAAGTATCAGCTGGAATGGAAACGTGCGACCAAGAAGCGGATGCAGGACAGCAACAACAGATTCATCGTTTTCCGCCGCCGGCTTCCGGTTCCATCGAATAAGCCGGCGCTCAAGGTTCCAGCGCTGTCGAAGAGTCTTTCGGTCAGGCGCAAGCGATACGCCAAATTGATCGAACGCACCGCACGCCGGTTCAAGCTCCGTCCGGAATTGATCCACGCCGTCATACGGGCCGAGTCGGCCTATAACCCGACGGCGGTCTCCTCCGCGGGGGCAATCGGATTGATGCAGCTCATGCCGGCCACCGCGGCCAGTTATAAGGTGTCCGATCCCTACGACCCGACCGAAAACGCACGCGGGGGCGCGCAATACCTCCGGTTTCTGCTCAAGATGTTCGGGAACAATCTGCGCTTGGCCCTGGCCGGATACAATGCCGGGGAGAATGCCGTCGTCAAGCACGGTCACCAGGTCCCCCCCTATCCCGAGACGCAGCAGTACGTCCGCAAGGTATTGCAATATCTGTGGGCCGAGCAGGCGATGGCGGAGCGTTGATCGCAGTCGCTGCACATGGACTCATGAAACGCGCGCGAACATCGCCGCGGGCTCAGAGGCTGTCTAAAAACTAAACCCACTGATTTAATGAGAGTGTCGCAAAAGCCCCTCTCCTGGCCGGGAGAAGGGTTGGGGAGAGGGAGTCAATGGGTAAAGATCGTTACCTTTTGTGACACCTTCGTTTTAATCGGGTAGGTCGGGTCAGGGGACGAGACCCGGCAAGCCGGGCTGGCCCCTGGATGCTGGGTTTCGTTCCTCAACCCAGCCTACATGGACTCTGGCCGAAGGCACTTTTCAGACAGCCTCTCAGAGTATTTATACTGCATAGCGGTGTTCTTCTATTCTATTTTCGTGATTTTCAGTATCCTACCGGACCCGGATTCCGCATACTGCCTCTAGAATCTGAATCCCTCGAATCTTGCCGCGTTGGAGGGCATACCTGTTGCCAGATCCAACTCCCCAGGGGACCGCCTGGTGGATGCCTCACCAGGCATCCACTAGGCGGTTTCATCCACGGGCCTGTGGCGGACAACGTATGACCGGAGGCACTGTCGCCGAGTGATTCATGGGATCTCGATAATTACGCAACCCCCCTTTGGTGGAGGAACTACTGTGGCTTGTGCTGGAAGCGTTGTCTACAAGGATGATCACCTGAACATCTTGGATGCGACAGAAACCAAGTCGTTAGGGGCGAACGAGATTGCTCAAATTTATCACTGTCTTATGGAAGATGAGATTCATCATGGTGAAGAATCATTCCATATTCTGGTCGTCGATGAGCGATTCGTGCTGATTGGCCCTTTTGTAGCGGGTGCGCTCGGGACAATTGAAGCACTGATCCGCGCCCATCCGGAGATTCCAGTGACGCGCCGTCTGGTTCGCACGGTGCCCTACCACTACCGAGAAGCCGGGTTCTTGGGCCTGCGTCTGTTTCCGGTGCCGGGGCTGAAGGTCCGGTGCCGGGGCTGAAGGACAGACCGATACCCGACCTCGCGCGATTTCATTGCTTCAATAACTTTAGTGCGCGAAGCGCATCATAGTTGAAACTATGGACGTTAAGTCCCTTCACTTTCAGTCCGTGGCTTGTCCTCGGATGAGGACGTTAGTCCTCCAGACTATGGACTTTCAGTCCATAGTGGTTGATTTGCTTACCTTGGACGATCATGATGAGTAATGGCGGATTCTATGACGAAGCGGGGCAGGTCTGTCGGGCGCGGGTTCAAATCCCCCAGGTCTGCCGTGCCCCCGGCGAGACCCGTTATACCCTGTCATTGCCGACCCACACGGAGAACGACGTGTTGCGTTTCGATGCACAACGGCTCATTGGTCTACGGCCAGACCCGTACCAGCGTCTCAACGCAACCTACACCCCCATGACCCTCCGCGCTGCCGGTTCGCGCGGACCTCGCGTTAAGTGTAGGTTGGGTTAGGCGCGTGGTCTGATCCCGAAGTCCAGGGAGAGGGCCAGACGCGCGTAACCCAACACGCTACCGGAGAGCCATCTCAGGTAGCGGCAATTCGGTCATAGTAGCGTGCCCGATAGAGCAGGCGCGGGTGTTCGCCATCCTCGAACCCGGTCCGGGTGTGCAGTGTGTTGTTAGTTACCAGGCCCCAACCGGCCTCCAATCTGGCCGAGAAGTGCCAGGCGGTCCTGCCATGCAGTATCTCCTTGAGGCAGGAGACGGCCTCCGTCGTAAGGGGATCGTCCCGCCACTGAATGCTGCGCGTCCGGTCCGTGTAACGCATGTGTAAATGACCTGCCGGGTGCACCGAGAAGACGGGTCCAGGGCAGTCCAGACGCAACTCCTCCCCGTTCGTTCTGTTAGCCGGGATGGTCATCGCCTGCGGGTGCATGAGGGCGCGGACGAATTCCGGGTTCCGATCGCGCAACACTATATACGCGATCTCGTGGTCCAGTAGATGGTTTTCGCCGCCGGTCGTCGCTGGTCGGACACAGTGCAGCAACATCCCAAAGATCCGGCGGTCCGGCGGGTTGTAGTAACCATCGGTATGCCATGTGATCGGACGGTTGCTGTAGGGGATATAGCCCTGGTGCAGGGCATCGGACCGGACCGTCAATGCGCTGATGGCGTCTTCGTCCGCGCCCAGGTTGTGATCCAGGCGTATCAGGCCCAGCTGGGCACCGAGCCGTCGTGGGAGTTCCTTGTCCGGTTTAGCGCCGTTCGGACTCGCATAGATAGTCATGTTGGCGCGACGACAACGGACCCGCAGGGCTTCGGCCTCGCCGGGCGTCAACCGGTGCGGGTTACGGACCTCTACGATCAGGTCTTCGAGCCGGGCTGGGTACTTACTGAGCTTGCGTTCCCGCCACAGCGCGTAGTCCTGGGACCGATCAAGATCGAAGGGAAAGATCAGGTCGCACAATCACGCCACTTTGAATTTAACCGCTACCCCTGCCAGTAGGCAGGGGCAGGTGAAATCGGGCTAAGAGGCTGTCTAAAAACTAATCCATTGATTTTAATAGAATCGTGCCCGTAGGGTGGGCTGTGCCTACCTCTCAGGCGTCGTATGTGGTGGGCACAGCCCACCCTACAGTTTGGTTAGTTTTTAGACAGCCTCTAAAACTGCGCCTCCTCCGTGGAACCGGTCAGGGCCGTGACCGAGGAGGCACCACCCTGGATGGTGGTGGTGACATCGTCGAAGTAACCCGCGCCCACTTCCTGCTGGTGGGACACGAAGGTGTAACCCCGCTCGCGGGCATTGAATTCCGGCTCCTGGACCTTCTCGACATAGTGCTTCATGCCCTCACCGCGGGCATAGTCGTAGGCCAGATCGAACATGTTGAACCACATGTTGTGGATCCCGGCCAGGGTGATGAACTGATATTTGTAGCCCATCTCGGAAAGCGCGTCCTGGAACCTGGCGATGGTCGTGTCATCCAGGTTCTTCTTCCAGTTGAAGGAGGGCGAGCAGTTGTAGGCCAATAGCTTATTGGGGTTCTTCTCCAACACCGCGGTGGCGAACTCGCGGGCGAAGCCCAGGTCCGGGGTGCCGGTCTCGCACCACACCAGATCCGCGTAGGGGGCGTAGGCCAGACCGCGGCTGATGGCCTGTTCGAGCCCGTTGCGGACTCGGTAGAAGCCCTCGCGGGTACGCTCGCCGGTGAGGAAGGGCTTGTCGTTGGCATCCACGTCGTTGGTCAGCAGATTGGCCGCCTCGGAATCGGTTCGAGCCAGCACCAGGGTGGGTACGCCGCAGACGTCCGCGGCCAGGCGGGCGGCGATCAGCTTCTCGATCGCCTCGCGGGTAGGGACCAATACCTTACCGCCCATGTGGCCGCACTTTTTCACTGCGGCGAGCTGATCTTCGTAGTGCACGCCGGCGGCACCGGCGGCGATCATGTTCTTCATGAGCTCGAAGGCGTTGAGCACGCCACCGAATCCGGCCTCCGCATCCGCCACGATGGGCAGAAAGTAATCCACATAGTCCGCATCACCGGGCTCGATCGCGCGCGCCCACTGGATCTCATCCGCCCGCTTGAAGGCGTTGTTGATGCGCCGCACCATGGTGGGGACCGAGTCGTAAGCATAGAGGGATTGGTCCGGGTACATGGTCTCGGAGGTGTTACCGTCGGCCGCGACCTGCCAGCCGGACAGATAGATGGCCTCGGTCCCGGCCTTGGCCTGCTGCATGGCCTGACCGGCGGTGATGGCGCCCATGCAGTTCACATAACCCTTCTTGGCACCGCCGCGGACCAGATCCCACAGCTGCTTGGCCCCGAGTCGGGCATAGCTATACTCGGGCTGGATAAAGCCACGCAGGCGAATCACATCCGCGGCGGAGTATCCGCGTTTGACATCGGTCCAGCGGGGGTTCGTGGACCAATCTTTCTCAAGGGCCTTGATCTGTTCGTCTCGGGTCATGTCTGGTTCCTCATAGGGTGTGCGATTTCCGCCAAAGGACACTGTATTCTAAACTAAACAAGCGCTTCCTCGCGCGGCTTAACGCAACCTAATACTTAAAGGTGAAGTCCGTGCGGATAAACAGCGCGGCGGGGGACCTATGGGTAGATTGCGTTAAGACGCCAGCACCGGCGCTACGGTAGTCAGCGAGCCTTGGTGCGTCGCAACGCAACACGTCCGGTCCTCCAAACAGCACCAAATAATTCAGGATTGCTGCCGACGAACCTCAGACAGTGAACGCTGAAGAGATCGTCCGGATCCGTCCATACCCATTTGGCCTCGTAGCCCGCTTCCCCGGCCAAAGCGTGGAAACCCTCAATGCTGTATTTGTAGGAGTTCTCGGTGTGGATGGATTCACCCTCGCGAAAGGAAAAGCGCTTTCCCGCCAAGCTCACTTGTTGGTCCGCTACGCTTACCAGGTGCATCTCGATCCGCTGCTCGACGCTGTTGTAGTAGGCCTCGTGGCGGAAGGCCTCCAAATTAAAGTTGGCATTCAGCTCCCGGTTGATGCGCCTCAACAGGTTGGTGTTGAAGTCGGCTGTGATGCCGCGGGTGTCATTGTAAGCCGCGTTCAGCATCGAGGCATCCTTGATCAGATCTACGCCGATCAAGAGCTTGCCACCAGCTCCTAGAAGGATCCCGATGCGCTCGAGGAGCTGTCGCCCCTCATCCGGATCGAAGTTGCCGATGCTCGAGCCGGGGAAGAAGGCGGCATGCACCCCCCCGTTCACGTCCAACGGCAATGCGAAAGGTGCGGAGTAATCGGCACAGACGGCATGTATCTCAAGCTCATCGAAGCTTTGCGCAAGGGAAGCCACAGACGCCAGGAGGTGCTCGCGCGAGATGTCTACCGGCATATAGACGGCCGGTTTCAAGGCCTCTGCAACAGGACGCGAATCTTGTAGCTGCTACCGCTGCCCAGCTCTACCAACAGTGTCTCGCGTCCCACTAGGTCTGCCATTTCGTTGCCGTAGCGCTCGAGAATGGCGATCTCAGTACGGGTCGGGTAGTACTCCGGGAGCTCGGCAATAGCGTCGAACAGCTGGGATCCGCGTCGATCGTAGAAATATTTGGACGGTAGCTGTTTACGCCGCCGAGACAGGCCGGTAATGACCTCGGCTCGCATGTCCGCCGGCTGCGGGTGCAGGTCGGTAAACCGCAGCCGCGCGCTCATACAACGTCTTCGGCCAACCGGAATCCCGTAAATTGCCAGCGCTCGTGGGGATAGAAGAAGTTGCGGTAGCTGGGGCGCAGGTGGTTTGCCGGTGTCGCGCAGGAACCCCCGCGTAGGACCATCTGATTGGATATGAACTTGCCGTTGTACTCGCCCAGGGCACCTGCCGGTGTCCGATAACCCGGGTATGGAAGATAGGCAGAGCCGGTCCACTCCCAAACATCGCCGAAGAGCTGTTTGAGCCCCTTTTCTGCCGGTGCGGGCGCCGGATGCAACCGACCGCTATCGACGAAGTTGCCGACGATCGGCAGGTCGGATGCAGCCCACTCCCACTCCGCCTCGGTGGGCAGGCGCCGCCCGCCCAGGTGGCACAGGCATCGGCCTCGTAGTAACTCAAGTGGGTAACGGGTTCGCCGGGATTCAGCGGCCGCAGTCCAGCGAGGGTCATCTCAAACCACTCGCCGTCGATGCGTTCCCAGTAGCGGGGTGCATCCCATCCTTCCCGTCCGATGACTCGCCAACCGTCGGACAGCCACAAGCCCGGGTGTCCGTAACCGCCGTCTTCCATGAACCGGAGGAACTCTATGTTGGTCACCAGGCGATCCGCCAGCCGGTAGGCCTGGAGGTAGACCCGATACCGGGGTCGCTCATTATCATAGGCAAAACCGCTATCCCCGGCGCCAATTTGGACCAAACCGCCGTCGAAGGTGCTGAAGGTCAGCGGATCTGCCGTGACCACGTCCGAGGTCGGGAGGTCCTCCCGGTAGGTTGGACGCAGGGGGTTGTAGACGAAGTTGTGTTTAATGTCCGTGAGCAAAAGCTTCTGGTGCTGCTGTTCGTGATTGAGGCCGACCAGCAAGCGCTCCTCCACCGTCGGCCAATCACTGGCGGGACATGTTCCGATAAGCCGTTCCATCGCCGCGTCCACATGGCGCCGATAGTCATAGATCTTGGCAACCGTCGGACGGGACAGTAGCCCACGCTCGGGACGGGGCCAATAGCCGCTCTCGAGCTGCTCGTAGTAGGAATTGAACAGGTAGTCGAAACGCGGATGAAAGGGCTGATAGCCGGACAGATAGGGCTGCAGGAGAAAGGTCTCGAAGAACCAGGAAACGTGGGCCAGGTGCCATTTGGGGGGGCTGGTCTCCACCACCGTCTGGATCACATGATCCTCCAGGGTAAGGGGCTCGCAAAGATACTCGCTCCAAGCTCTGATACTCTGGTAGTCTGCGACCGCCTGCTCCCTGGCATCGGCATCCGGTTCCCTCTCCAGCCTTGGCCCCGCCATCTCGAACCCCTATCGTTTCATGTCGTAGTGCCCCCTTCCTGTGATCGACTGCAGAGGGGTTATTTCAGGCTCCTCGGGTCCCCTCGCCTTCCCTCTCTCGGTTGGTGTTCGGAAGAAGCCACCACCGGGCGGCCCGGTAGCGAGCCTGCCCACTACCCGAGATGCGCGCAATGTCAGGGAGAAAGGGATTCGGATCAGGCCGGGAATCCGCTCATGTATCCTTGGAGCGCTTGATCTCGACCATCTGATACAGTCTGCCGAAGAAGGTCTGTTTGCGTACATGCAGGCCTGGGAACCCTTTTGGCAGCCAAGCCGAAATTTCATCGCGCCACAGATCGAGCGCGAAGGGTTCGAGCAACCGCAGCACCGGGATCATGATCAAGCGCATGGGATTCGCCGGATGGGGACAGTGGTAATCGACCAGCAGGACCCGCCCCCCCGGCTTGGTGACCCGCAATGCCTCCGCCAAGGTCCGCTTGCGGGTCTCTGGGGGCTGCTCGTGCAGGAGGAAGAAGACCAAGACCTGATCGTAGTGACCATCCGGTGTCTGCAAGTCCGCCGAATCGCTGAGTACAAGGGTGGTCCCAGGCGCCGGACCCAGCTTCCGCGCCAAGTTTTCCAATTGGACGGGCAATATGTCCACCACATCCAGGCAGGCACCTCCGGCAAGACGATCCACCAAGCGCCGGGTGAGATTGCCGTAGACACAGGCCACCTGGAGGGTGCGACCGTTGATCGGATTGCCGAGACTTTCCAAGACGACATCACGCAGGCGCCCGGAATTCCCCCACAGGATCAGGTTGACAAGCCACTGGCGTTCGAACACTCGCACCGCATTCGGATGCACGTATGCCCACCAGTAATGGCGTTCCAGGTAGGAGGGGACGGGTTGAGGGGCTTCTGCGGCGATTCTTGCGGTGATTTCCAAGACCTTATGCCTCCTCTGGCATCTTTGTTTTTATCAAGTATTGCGTGCCGATGCAAGCAGCTTAAAATCTTGGTAGCTTACCTGAAATAATGGTGCAAATCCAACAGGGCCATCTCCATCTCAACCTACCCGGCCCGGCACCCGCAAGGGGTGCCCCCACCTTGTGTCCTCTGCGCCTTTGCGGTTCAAACGATTCCGCTTGCGACGAGTCGCAACCTATCGGTCAGGCGGAACAGGACTCCAATCGGGTCCTGAACGATGACCGTCAATAACCCCTAACAGCGCAAATCATTGATGTTCAGGACCACAAAACCAACCACTGATCGTCAACCGCGACCGGTCCCCGGCGGGTACTCCGTATGTCGGCGACGTAATGCGACTTCTGCGTTGTCAAACCAAATACAACGAGGCTATTGAAGGTTGCCTCGATCTTGGAACACGCGTCATTTTTCCCGATAACATGCAGCGCACCGCCATAATCGGCTCTCCAAGTCGGTGAAAGGTAAACAATAAACGTCAGGCGCCGCCCTTTGACCTCATCGCTATGCGGCCCCAGTATGTCTTCCACCCGCATGCGATGAAATGTACGACCTAGCAACTTCCCTAACGGCAATCCTGTGACCGCGCTCACATAAGCCTTGAATGCGGGTGTAGTGAGTACTTTGCGGAAATTCAAACAGGTGAACAGGTTGGGGCTGAGACGGAAACGAGGGTCAGGATCGCTCAACACTCCGTGGGTATACCAGCGGCGGTCCTCATCGGCCGCCCGCCAACTCTTCGGCCGACACCAAATTCCCATAGGGTTCCCCAGGCGCTGGATAAAGATAATAGACTTGCTCATAAGTCGCTTCCTGGTCCAAAAACCGCGCGACACGCGCAACCATATCCGCCTTCAGAAAATCGGTAATCTGCAGCACCCGCACCGGGCGACTTTCAAACTCCGCCCGATAACCTTCAATCACGGAAGCCGATAGATACCGGGGCTGAACCCATGTCGTCAAGGCATCAAAACCGTTCACCGCACCCCTTTTATATCCATACATCACCCAGGCAAAACAGACCAAAACGGCTAAACTAAGCGCACAGGATCATGCCCACATTGCGCCGGAATCTAAAGGACCTGAACAGCCGCGTTCAGCGAGCTCGCAGCCGAAAGCAATTAATCGAGCAGAGTACCCAGGGTATAGGATTTTCCGGCCGATTACAGGGACAGGCCTTATCCAAATGAGAAATTGAACCTGCCGTCGGGGTGCAATTCCGATTTGCGGATCCGGAAGGGCCTGCTTGAACAAACCGATCCCGACCAAGGGAGACCGCCGGAATATGCCAACCCTGATTATCCAGACCAATGTCGAGCCCCCCGCTGATCACCGCAAGAAGATCCTCGAGGATGCCTCTTCGATAATAGCAAAGATCCTCGGCAAACCGGAAAGCTATGTCATGGTCATCTTATAAGGGTAAGATGGACATGCTGTTTGCCGGAGACACCGCACCCCTCGCCTATCTGGAACTCAAGAGCCTGGGGTTACCGGAGGAGCAAACCCCTGGCCTCTCCGCGGACTTGTGCTATTTCATGGAGGCCCGCTTCAGCGTTCCCCCCGAACGGGTCTACATCGAGTTTACGTCCCCACCGCGGCATCTGTTCGGGTGGAACGGCGGAACATTCTGATAGAATGCATGGTTTTGCACCCCTGCCGGTTGAGCACCATGCGTACCTCTGCGTTCCCTCTGCACACCGTCAAGGAGACCCCCGCCGATGCCGAAGTCGCCAGCCACCGGCTGATGTTGCGCGCCGGCATGATCCGCAAGCTCGCGACCGGGCTCTATACTTGGCTGCCGCTGGGTCTGCGGGTGTTGCGCAAGGTTGAACACATCGTGCGTGAGGAGATGGACCGGGCCGGGGCCCTCGAGGTGCTGATGCCTGCCGTCCAGCCCGCGGAGCTGTGGCAGACCTCCGGCCGCTGGGAGCACTACGGGCCGGAGCTGCTGCGTTTCCATGACCGCCACCAGCGGGACTTCTGCTTCGGCCCCACCCACGAGGAGCTGATCACCGCGCTCGCCCGCGATGAGCTACGCAGCTATAAACAGCTCCCAGTCAATTTCTACCAGATCCAGACCAAATTCCGGGACGAGATCCGCCCCCGCTTCGGCGTCATGCGCGCCCGCGAGTTCATGATGAAGGACGCCTACTCCTTCCACCCGGACGCGGCCTCGCTACAAGACACCTATCAGGTCATGTTCGAGACCTATAACCGCATCTTCCGCCGCTGTGGGCTGGCATTCCGCCCCGTCCGGGCCACTACCGGCAGCATTGGCGGCCATGTCTCCCACGAGTTCCAGGTCCTGGCCGAATCCGGCGAGGACGCCATTGCCTTCTCCACCGCAAGCGATTATGCTGCCAATGTCGAGCTCGCCGAGGCCCTGCCGCCGGCAAACAGACCCCCAGCTCCCGCCGAAGATCTGCGGCTGGTGGATACACCGGACGCCAAGACCATCGCCGACCTGGTGGACCAGTTCGATCAACCCATCGCGCGGACCGTGAAGACGCTGGTGGTCGCCACCGCAGGGTCCGCGACGGGCCTCATCGCCCTGCTGGTACGTGGCGATCATACCTTGAATCCGGCCAAGGCCGAGCAGCTGCCCCAGGTGGCGGCACCCCTGCGCATGGCGACCGAAGCGGAGATCCGTGCCGCTATCGGCGCCGGACCGGGCTCCCTCGGACCCCTGGAACTGTCCCTCCCCTGCGTCGTCGACCGCAGCGTGGCGGTAACGGGGGATTTCAGCGCCGGCGCCAATCAGGACGGGAAACACTGGTTCGGCATCAACTGGGGGCGCGACCTGCCCCTACCCCAGGTGGCGGACCTGCGCAACGTCCAGACGGGCGACCCGAGCCCCGACGGCCAGGGGACCCTGACCATCGCCCACGGCATCGAGGTCGGTCACATCTTTCAGCTCGGGTGCAAGTACAGCCAGGCCATGCAGGCGACCGTCCTGGACGAGAACGGCAAGGCCGTAAACCCGGAGATGGGCTGCTACGGCATCGGCGTCTCCCGCGTGGTGGCCGCCGCCATCGAGCAGAACCACGACCAGCGGGGTATCGTCTGGCCCGAGCCGCTGGCACCCTTTCAGGTCGCCCTGCTGCCCATGAAACTGCATAAATCTTATCGGGTCCGGGAGGCGGCCGAGCAGCTGCACCAGAGGCTGACAGCGGCCGGGATCGAGGTCCTCCTGGACGACCGGGACGTGCGCCCCGGCTTCATGTTCGCGGATATGGAGCTTATCGGCATACCCCATCGCATCGTCATCGGCGACAAGGGCTTGGACACAGGCAAGCTGGAATACCAGGGCCGGCGTGACACCGAGCCCCGCCTGGTCCCCAGCGCAGAGATCCTCCCCTTTCTCACCGAGCGGCTAGGGGCTAGGGGGTAAGGAGTAAACCCATAACCTCCGGACTTATCTCCTAAATGGTATAGGATTAACAGGATTATTTTTCTTAAATAACACTTTTAATATCCTGTTAATCCTCGAAATCCTGTTAATCTTGTCCTATTAGTGGTTGGCACGACACTTTACCGAACCCCATGAGCAAAGAGGAATCCTTTACCAGAGAAGAGCTGATCCGGTGCGGTCAGGGCGCTATGTTCGGGCCCGGCAATGCCCAGCTGCCGATCCCCAACATGCTCATGATGGACCGCATCCTGCGCATCGCGGACTGCGGCGGCGCCCACGGCAAGGGCGAAATCCTGGCCGAGCTGGACATCCGGCCAGACCTCTGGTTCTTCGCCTGCCACTTCCCCGGCGACCCGGTCATGCCGGGCTGTCTCGGTCTGGACGCCCTCTGGCAGCTGGTGGGTTTCTATCTGGCCTGGATCGGCAACCCCGGCCACGGCCGGGCCCTGGGCGTAGGTGAGGTCAAATTCACGGGTCAGGTGCTGCCTTCCGCCTCCAAGGTGGTCTACCACATCGACATGAAGCGCGTGATCTTCCGCAAGCTGGTGCTCGGCATCGGCGACGGCAGGGTAAAGGTCGACGGACGCCTGATCTATGTGGCCCGAGACCTGCGGGTCGGTCTATTCACCTCTACCGAAGGATTTTGAGAAGTCGAACGCAACACGCCAAATCCTCCAGACAACGCCAAGTAATTCAGGATTGCTATGCCAAGTACCCCCCAACGAACCCTTGAGACCTTCCCCAATCCGGGACCCGACCGTGACTACAACATCCGCATCCGGGTGCCCGAGTTCACCTGTCTCTGCCCCAAGACCGGGCAACCGGATTTCGCCGAGCTGACCCTGGAGTATGTTCCGGACCAGCTGTGCGTGGAGCTCAAGTCCCTGAAGCTGTATGTCTGGTCTTACCGCGACGAGGGGGCCTTCCATGAGGCGGTTGCCAACCGCATCCTGAGCGATCTGGTCACCGCGCTGCACCCCAGGTTCATGCGTCTGAGCGCCGCCTTCAACGTACGCGGCGGCATCTACACTACGGTCGTGGTCGAGCACCGGGCGCCGGGTTGGCAACCGCCCTCTCCCGTCTCGCTGCCCTAGGGGCTGTTGACATTTATCTGAACGTGGGCGATTGCGAGGGATTTTTCGTGCTGACGAGCCGCAACGCCGTCAGCGCGGAAAAGGGCCGCAATCGGGCCGTGAATGATGAATGTCAATAGCCCCTAGTACCCAACCTTGTGGTCCGACCCTGTTACATCGGCGTCGATCTGGGCACCTCCGGCTGCCGCGCGGTAGCAATCGATCAGACACGCAACATCATTGCTGAGGAGCGGACTGATCTGCCGGAACCCGTGCGGGACACTGCCGGCGGGGTCGAACAGGACCCCTGGCTATGGCGGGATGCCCTCATTCGCGTCCTGCGCGGGCTGACCAGCCAATTGGTCTCCTGTGTCCCCCAAGCCCTGTGCCTGGACGGGACCTCCGCGACCCTACTCCTTTGTGACCTGGAGGGAAGGCCTCTGGGTCCGGCACTCATGTATAATGACGGGCGCGGCTTGGCCGAGGCCGAGTGTATCGAGCAGGTTGCACCACGGCTCAGCCCCGCCTGCGGCGCCGGCTCCAGCCTTGCCAAGCTTTTGTTTCTTAAGCGCCGGCTGCGCCCAGGTCCCGGAACCCTCGCTCTCCACCAGGCGGACTGGCTCCTCGGCTATCTCACCGGCCACTATGGGGTCAGCGACTGGAACAACTGCCTCAAGCTCGGCCTCGACCCGCGGACGGCAGGCTGGCCCCCGTGGCTGTCGCGCCTCGAGCTGGCACCGGTCGAACTACCACGCGTGGTGGCACCGGGAACGGAGCTGGGCCAGATAAGCGCCATAGCAGCGCGAGAGACGGGACTGCCGGAACACACCCTGGTGTTGGCCGGCACCACCGACAGCACCGCCGCAGTGGTTGCCACCGGGGCAGTCAGGCCCGGCGGTGCCGTTACCTGCCTCGGCAGCACGTTGGTACTCAAGATCATCGGACAGGAACCGATCGCCGCGCCCCAGTACGGTGTCTACAGCCACCGATTCGGTGCCCACTGGTTGATCGGCGGGGCCTCCAACAGCGGTGGGGCGGTGCTGCGACGCTACTTCGACAACGCGGAAATCCGACGGCTGAGCGCAACCCTCGACCCGGATCTACCCACGGGGTTCGACTACTACCTATTGCCGGCCCCCGGCGAACGCTTTCCCATCAACGATGGTACACTCCAACCACGGCTGAGCCCGCGACCCGCAGACGATAGGCGTTTTTTCCAAGGACTGCTCGAGGGCATCGCCCGCATCGAGGCAGCCGGTTATCGCCGCTTGCATATGCTGGGCGCCCCTCCGCCGAAATCGGTGCTGACCACCGGCGGTGGCGCGACAAATGCGGGCTGGACCGAGATCAGGAAGCGATACCTAGGCGTTCCGGTCATGCCGGCCAGGCAACAAGCGGCAGCCTATGGAACCGCGATCATCGCCCGGATGGGTGGTATTCCCGCCTGAGTCCGGGGATGTGACAACTCCCTCGTCACTCCGGCAGGGAGTGCCGGAATCCAGTGCCAGGGATGGCAAAAGACGAAGGCGACCTGATCGTCGACACGGAAACCGGCGAGTCGGTAGCCGGTGACTTGAGCAGCGTCTGTGCTTGGACGATCCTGACCCGTCTGCCACCAGGCAGACGCTGGGTAGCGCGTCTGTCGAGACTATTCTTCACGGCGATCAACAGCCCGAGTCCGATAAAGGCCCCCGGCGGTAGGATGGCGAACAAGGCCCCTTGGAAATCCGGTCCCAGACTCAACCCGAGCCCCTGAACGGCGTCGCCTAGCAATAGATGGGCCTGATGGAAGAGAGTGCCCTGCCCGACGAGCTCGCGCAGACCGCCCAGCGTCGTCAACACCAGGGTAAAGCCGATGCCCACGCTCAAACCGTCCACCAAGGCGCGATCCAGCGGGTTCCTGGAGGCGAATGCTTCGGCGCGCCCGATGATGGCGCAGTTGGTGACGATCAGCGGAATGAATAGCCCCAGTATCTGGTGGAGCGCGTGGAAATAGGCCTGCATCCAGAGCTCGACCATAGTGACCACGGAAGCGATCACCAGCACGAACACCGGGAGCCGAATCTCCGGGCGCACCAGGTTACGGATCAGAGAAATGGTGAAGTTGGATAAGACCAGCACCATGGTGGTCGCCAGTCCCATGCCGAGCCCATTGGTCGCCGTCGTGGTGGTTGCCAGCAGTGGGCACAGCCCCAGCAAAGCCACCAAGGCCTGATTGTTGCGCCACAAGCCATCGACGGCGATTTCCCGGTAGGATATATAGGATATAATGGACATCAGGATTCTCCCGTTGCCTGCAGCATCGCCATCGCGGGCTGCTCATAAAGGGATGCGCCCTGTTGTTCGACGAAGCGCAGGGTGTCCCTGACCGCTCGGACGATAGATCGCGGGGTCACGGTAGCCCCGGCGAGCTGGTCGAACACGCCGCCATCGCGCTTCACCTTCCATTGGGCCTCCGGCGGGTCTTTTAAAGACTTGCCGGTGAAACCCAATATCCAGTCCGACTTGGCGAGATCGATCTTGTCACCGAGTCCGGGGGTTTCCTTGTGCGCGAGCACACGCACTCCCCCCAAAGTGCCGTCTGCTAGGATGGAGATCAGCAACTTGATGGGGCCCATGTAACCGTTGGGGATGACTGGATCCAGTACCACCGCCAGCGGTTTACCACCCTTGCGGACGCGGTAGACACGGCTGGTCGGGCCACCCAGCAGATCCGGGGCGCTGATCTCGATGCGGTCTTGCAACGGATCATTGTCCATGTACTCGCTAGGGATGATGGCCGCTACCTTGCGCAGGGTAGCCGCCCGCTCGTTGACGGCGATACGCTCCACCGTCAGGGCGTGGGTAACGGCCACCAGACTGACGCCGCCCACGGCAAAGGCACCGAGGATGAGACCGGCGATTATGGCGGCAACTTGTTTCGCCTTATTCTTCATTGCTTCAATAACTTTAGTGCGCGAAGCGCATCATAGTTGAAACTATGGACGTTAAGTCCCTTCACTTTCAGTCCATAGCTTGTCCACGGATGAGGACGTTAGTCCTCCAGACTATGGACTTTCAGTCCATAGTGGTTGATTTCTACAATTCATTATCACTAATATTGTTCCGTTTTATTACCAAAACGGTAGTGGATAAATTTTAAGTGGTGAAATCTGCTCGGCTCTTTTTTTTCACCGTTACAACCAGGAAGTAAAGTTGACAGCCGCACAATTCGTTCGCGCCCCTGCCACGTCATTTCGGCAGGGAGTGCCGGAATCCAGTGCCAGGGATAGCAAAAACAGTGGGGGTTTGAATCATTACCCTGCACAACCATGCCACTTTAAATTTAACCACTACCCCTTGACTTTTCCCTATCGCAGGAAGAACGCCCCATCAATTGAGCCACGCCCCGTTCCTCCCGCGAGCCGCGGAAACGGGGGTACCAGCGGAAAAAGAAAGCCAGGAAGCCACAGGGCGGACCTGGGCAGCATGATCTGTTCCCGTTTAGTCTTTCTGATGCGCGGCATCATATGCCATAAAAGCAAAGACACCCACAACAATGACTATAACGAGTATTGACAAGATTTCCATCGCTATAAATTTTTGCGTTTGTGGACTAAAAAAGCCGACAACGTTGTGATAGTGTTCAAGCGCTTCTCAACTAGTTTTACAGCTCATCACCCTCGACTGGTTCCCGATCAACTACAAAATCGAGAATCTGTTTTGCTTTCTCCGTATCAGCTCTTTCTGCGGAAAATTTGGCGCATGATCAGATTGTTGCTTGCTTAATTTGACTTCCATTGCGGGGCCTTTTATAGAGTGGCTAACGTTTGGCTCACGGGCGGCAACGGAGCGCAGCCTAGTTGATGTCCCGTGCAGCCATTCGTTAGCCCCTGAAACCTTCGGCAATAATTTCCGGATGCCTGAAGGAAATTTCAATAAGCGCTTGAGCGGCTCCTAATGGTTTACGGCGACCTTGCTCCCACTCTCGCAGAGTACGCATAGAAATATGCAAAGCCTTAGCAAAACCTGTCTATGATAACCCAGTTCTCAACCGAGCAGCAACAATCTCATTTGGTGCAATTTGCGTTGCTCGTGCCACTTTTCCGGACTTCACCTCTCCATCAACGTATCTGGAAACACTGGGTTAAGATCTGCGGACGACTTGTTGCCTTGGTCCCTCCCAGTGAACAACTAGAGCAAATCTCCAGCTCGTTCTTGATCCCTATGGCTACCACGTTTATGCGGGTCGGACGATACAGGAGGAATATTGGGGACAGAATATCGGGAACAGACCACGTTAATCGCTCAAACGGTTGCTGATGTGGGTCGCTATCCTCATACTGATTAAAGAGCACTTAGCAGCCCGACGTCGGTTACAGCGCAATGTTAGCCACCGTTTTCATGTAACCGGCCTTCATCATATAACAATTTATAAGCAACAGGGATTGCTGCGGGGGACAGCCACATAAACAACCTCCAAAAACCTATATTATTGTTATGAAGCATAATATCAATAAACCATTCTGCTCTATCAAAATCAACAAGACACAGCCCAATTGAGAATGCAATAAAGATAAATAAAGTCAACTTCACAGTCTTATTAAATCCAATTGAGTTTATTGTCCTATATCTTTGGACTGCCCCCCATAATATCAATGAACCAGCAAAAAGTGAAACAACAGTTTTACCCACTAGTTTCTAGCCCCGATTCTCTCATAATATGCAATCGACGGCTTCTCCGCCGCAACCAAAGTACCTCTATTTATCAACATGTCGCTAAATAGAGGTACCGGTACCTAATAGTAGATACCTAAATATAGGGACCTACATTTAGGCTCTATATTTAGATACCCAAGATCATTATGCTTATGGCGCTATAAACCCATCCCCTTTTCTATCCGCAGATGATGCAGATTCTCGCAGATTAAAAACGAAACAATCTGTGAAAATCTGTGTAATCTGCGGACAGAAAAGATAATGCGATCTTTTGCGGTGATTTGCGTTGATTCGCGTTCATTGCTTCAATAACTTTAGTGCGCGAAGCGCATCATAGTTGAAACTATGGACGTTAAGTCCCTTCACTTTCAGTCCGTGGCTTGTCCACAGATGAGGGCTTTAGTCCTCCAGACTATGGACTTTCAGTCCATAGTGGTTGATTTGCGGATAAAAACGACTCCCATGCCCATCAGGCGTCCCGGTCGTGGCCGAGGACTCGGGGTTGAGTGTAATAATCGATGGTAGGGGCGGCGATGTTCATAAGCAACACGCAGAAGGCCACTGCATCCGGATAGCCGCCCCAGGTCCGGATTACGAAGACCAGCACGCCGATGGTAGCGCCGAAAATGAGCTGACCCTTGGGGGTGGTGCAGGCGGACACGGGGTCGGTGGCAATGAAGAAGGCCCCCAGGATAGCCCCGCCGCTGAACAGGTGGAAAGCGGGGAAGGGATGGGTCTGGGGGTCCAGGGTCCAAAAGAAGCCGGCGGTGACGAGCAGACTCAGCAGCATGGACACCGGGATATGCCAGCTGATGACGCGCCTCCAGAGCAGAAAAATACCCCCGAGCAGGAACCAGTTGCCGACCCACTCCCAGCCGCGGCCGCCGAAATCTCCCCACAGGGAGCTGGCGCGGATCTCCTCGATCATCAGATTCTGGTCGAGCTGGGTGCGCATCTGGTCCAGGGGCGTGGCCATGGTGATGGCGTCCCAGGTCAGCCCCGCGGGCGGCGTTCCCGTAAAGATCAGGCGTACCGAATCGACGAAGCCGAGGCTGTGCTCTGCCAACATGTAGGGAGACAGCCAGCTGGTCATGGCCAGGGGATAGGAGACCAGTAGGAAAACATAGCCGGCCATGGCCGGATTGAACGGATTGTAGCCCAACCCGCCGTACAGCTGCTTCGCTACGCCGATGGCAAATACCATGCCCAGCAGGGTCAGCCACCAGGGCAAGGTAGGCGGTACCGCGAGGGCGAACAGCAAGGCCGTGACCAGGGCACTCAGGTCCCGCAGCGCCGGCAGCGCCGGGCGCCGACGCAGCTTGAGCGCGACCGCCTCGGTCAGCACAGCGAACAGGCTAGCCAGGACCAGATTGATGAGGATGCCCCAACCGAAGTACCAGATCATGGCCAGGGTCCCTGGAATCAGGGCTAGGATGACCTCGAGCATGATCTGGTCGACCCGATTGGGGCGACTGCCGTGGGGAGAAGAGACGATGCCGTCCGCCATGCCGTGTCCTCAGCCCTCGTTGGCCGATTGCGTTCCAGCCGTCGTGGCCCGACGCCGCTGCTCAGCCGCCACGATTTGCCGCTGTTGGGAAGGAGTTAGATTCCGCGTGTTCCCGGGACCGATCCCCTGTTTAGCCAAGGCCGCTTTCTTGGCCGCAGCCCGCGCCCTGGCCGCCTCGATCGCTGCCTGCTTGGGATCCTGGGTAGCCGCAGTGTGGTCTGGTCCGGCCTGGGCCGGATCGGTGGCCGGGCGCGCCGTCAGGGCCTCCTGCTGGCGGCGCAGCTTGGCCTTGCGGGCCTGCTCCAGGCGTTCGAGCCGCGCTGTTCTGGCCTCGTAGCGGCCCCGCGCGTGCTCGGCGGTGCGCCGGTCCTGCTCCTGGCCCCGAATCTCTGCCTTCGCGTAGCGGTAATAGTGCACGAGTAGGATGTGGGACGGACAGACCTGGGAGCAACAACCGCACTCGATGCAGTCGAATAGCTTGTAATCCCGCACCTTATCCAGATCCTTGGACCGGGCGTACCAGTAGAGCTGCTGAGGCAACAGGCTCGCCGGGCACACCTCGGCGCACTTGCCGCAGCGAATGCAAGGTTGCGCCGGCCTGGGGGCCGGCGCCTCTCGATCGGTCAGGGCGAGAATGCAATTGGTCCCCTTGGTGACCGGTACTTGCTCAGAATTCAGGGTCAAGCCCATCATGGGACCACCTTGCACCAGCTTGTGGACCTCCCCGGTAAACCCGCCCGCCGCTCGGATCAGGTCGGCGATCGGGGTGCCGATCAGGACCTCGAAGTTGCGGGGCTCCTTGATGCCGCGTCCACTCACGGTGACATAGCGGGCGATCGGCGGTTTACCTGCGATCACCGCCTCGGCCACCGCGGCGAGGGAGGCTACGTTCTGGCATAGGATCCCGATTCGGGCCGGGGTGCCATTGGTCGGCACCTCCTTGCCGGTGAGGATACGGATGAGCTGCTTCTCACCGCCGCTGGGATAAAGGGTGGGAATGGGGCAAACCTGGGTGGATCTCCCGATGTCGCTCTCCGCCACTGCTAGTCGCATGGCCTCGATGGCCTGGGGCTTGTTGTCCTCGATGCCGATCAGGCACTCGCGGGCACCCAGCAGGTGCATGACGATGCTTGCCCCCTGGACGATGCGACCGGCGTGTTCCCGCATCAGCATGTCGTCGCAGGTGATGTAGGGCTCGCACTCGGCGCCGTTCAGAATGAGCGTCCGGATCGGTTGGTGGGGCTCCGGAGCGAGCTTGACACTGGTCGGGAAGGCGGCGCCCCCCAGCCCCACGATGCCGGCCCAGTGGATACGCTCGCGTAGCGTCGCGGCATCCAGCTCCTTGTAGTTTTCCAGGGGCTTGGGTCGCCGCGCCCACTGGTCCAGACCATCGGTCCGGATGACGATGCAAGTACCGCCGAGTCCGGACGGGTGGGGGACTGGCCGCTCCTCGATAGCGATCACCATCCCCGAGCTGGAGGCATGGACCGGGGCGCTCATGGTGCCCTGGGGCTCAGCGATCCGTTGGCCTTTCAGCACCCAGTCGCCGATCCGAACCAGGGGCAGTGCGGGGAGGCCGACGTGCTGCTGCACGGGTATCGTCAGGAACGACGGCACAGGCACCTTGGCTACCGGGCGGCCGGTCGAGAGCTCCTTTTCGGCGGGCAGGTGGATACCGCCGTGGAATCGCCAGAGTCGGCGTTGCTGCGAGTTGGACGGAGGCTGTTGCAAGGCTAGGGGTCCGTTCCGTTTATCAGGATTGTCAATGAATCGGATCAGGCAAACGACTTGTCGATACAAATCCAAATGGTATAGAGGATTACGCCGCTGCACCAGTCACGCCAAGCACCGGAGCGTGGGAACGAGCCGAAAGAGTTTCCTGCCCACCGCCGGACCGGATCGGGTCCTGGTGACGGGATTTGGTAGAGCACATACTCAATCTCATTTCATATATCCTTTTTATAATCCCGTAGTTCTCTTTACCGCAACCTGTCCAAGCGTAATCGTTCAGATCCCCACTGTTTTTGCCATCCCTGGCACTGGATTCCGGCACTCCCTGCCGGAATGACGCGGTGGGGACTGAATGATTACGTCTAAGCCGGCGTAGGTCCCATTCCCCCGACCTGCAACAAGATCGGTCCGAATCGTGACGACACACGTCAATTGCACGCCCTTTTCCACGCTCGTTTTCGAGACCCTGGACCACCGGGACCGGGAATATCACGTCGCCGTGATACGCGCCACCTGCGACCTCACGGACGGCGGTGAGCTACGTCCAGCCGCCGCACAAACCCCCGTTGCCGCCGCCGATCAATACTTCGGCGAGCCCACGCTCTCTGGTCTGCGCTGGGAGAGCGACCTGGCACCCTACAAGCCCCGCTGCGATATTCTCCTGGAGGCCACGGCCTATGCCCCCAAGGGCACGCCGGCTCCGGGTTGGCCGGTAGACATCCGAGTAGGCACCCATCGCAAGCGGCTGCTGGTCACCGGTCCGCGCCGGTGGCAGCGCAAGCTGTTCGGCGGCTGGAAGACCCCACTGCCCGAGCCTATCGCTAATCTACCCCTGCGCTACGACTACGCCTACGGCGGCCAGGTCACCCGCTATGATCCTGAAAGTGAACGGGAACACACCGACCACTGCCCTCACAACCCCCTGGGTGTGGGCTATTGGCCCCCCTGGGCCCACCAGGAGGCCAAGCGCCGTGACCAAATACCCATCCCGCAGCTCCTTGCGGTGGAAGACGTCCAGCCCGAATTCGGCCGGCCATTGCGGGTCCAGGGCGTGGGTCCCACCGGCAAGACCTGGCTCCCGCGCATAGACCTGGCCGGCACCTATGACGAACCCTGGCAGGCGGGCCGCTGGCCCAAGCTACCCGAGGATTTCGACTTCGGCTTTTGGAACTGCGCCCATCCCGACCTGCGAATCCCCTACCCGGCCGGTGATGAAAAGATTGAGTTGTACAATCTAACCCCCAGGGTCGGCTCGAATCCCGGCTGCCTGGCTATCGGCCTTTGGTGCTGGTGCGTTACCGGAACGGCGAGGTCAAGGAGGCACGTGCCAACCTGGATACCCTGTTCATCGCACCCGACGACCGGCGCGTTAGCCTGGTCTGGCGGGCCACCATCCTGGCCGAGCCGCCGGTGCGGATACTGGAATCACACCTGCTTACCCAGCCGCGGACCTGAGAGCCGGCGCAGCGAGGACCCACCATGGCGGATCAAGAAGGTGCATGTAAGTCGGGCGAATTCATCATCGTGAGCCTGGCCCCGGACGTGTGCTGGACGCCGGTGGGCAGCACCGTGGTACCGGTGCCCTACATGATCACGGCCGACCTGAGCGACAGTCTTGCCACCAGTCCCGATACCAGGTTCAACGGACAGCCGGTCTTCCTCCACGACAAAAGTAAGATCTCCCACGTCACCGGCGACGAAGCTGGCACCGCCGGTGGGGTCAAATCCGGGACCTACAAAGGGATCGTCGAATCCATCCAAGGCAGCTCCATGGTCCGCGTGAACGGTAAACCGGTGGTGCGCCACGGCGATCCCTGTAAGATGAACACCGGTAACACCATGGGCCGGGTCATCTACCAGGGACCAGGCGGCGGTGCCCCCAACACCAGCGGTGACACCAACCCGCCGGTGGTCCCCGAAACCCCGGAAGAAGAACAGGCTGCGCGGGAGAAACGGGGTCTGTGGGCGCTGATCTCCGACGAAGTGCACACCGGCCTGGACATGGCCGGCTTCATTCCCGGCGTCGGCATCTTCGCCGACCCCGCCAATGCCGGCGTCTACCTGATCGAAGGCCAGCCGGGGATGGCCCTGCTTTCCGCCGTGGCCGCCGCCCCCGGCATCGGTGACGACATCAAGGCCGGGGCCATGGCAGCCAAGGCCGGTAAACAGGTGGCCGAAAAGGCCGCCAAGGAAGCCGCGGAAAAGGCACCAAGGAGGCCGGCGAGAAGATCGGCAAGGGCGGCGTCTACATCACCCCTAGACGTATGAAGTGGCATAAGGTCGAATGCTTCTAAGGCCGGAAAGGAGATCTCCAAAGATAAGCATGCGGAATTCGACCGCCAGCTCCAACGCCAGGAAGACGCCCTGAACCGGATGGCCGTGGATGAATATTTCAAAGGACGCGAGGCCTATCAGAGGCTGGGGCGGAGAGCGAAAAACACACAAGCGGCGAGAAGAGACGAACAAGCAAAATTAGCTAAAAGTCTCACTGAGGATTATCGCAAACAAGGTATGTCGCCGATGCAGGCTGAAAAAATGGCCAATGCCAGATCGTCCGAGATCGTGAAAGGCATGGCGGCCCTACATGAGCCGGATCTGTCCGCCGGCGGTAAGGATGTGATCGGTGGTTTCGGCAATGCCCAGGTGAACAAATCCATCGGTGCCGGCTGGCGAAGCCGGGTCGGGGGCTTGGATGAGGCCGCCGGAGAGGTATCCACGGCAGAACGTGGAAAAACTCAATCAACCACTATGGACGAAAGTCTATAGTCTGGAGAACTAAAGTCCTCATCTGTGGACAAGCCACGGACTGAAAGTGAAGGGACTTAACGTCCATAGTTTCAACTATGATGCGCTTCGCGCACTAAAGTTATTGAAGCAATGGATGTCAAGCTGCAGCGATGCAAATAACAGGAGAATACGATGGACGAAGACTTTGAATATTTCTTATCAAAAGGATTTGTGCCTGCCTTCGGATGTCGGCCGGTAACTGAAGAGACCTTCAACAAGTACAGAGGCAAGCTGCCTGATAGGCTTTTGGGCTATTGGCAGGCGTTCGGCTTTTGCGGCTATGGGGAGGGTCTGCTCTGGGTTGTGGATCCTGAGGAATTCGAGGACGTCGTCGAAGCCTGGCTCGAAGACACGCCGCTCGCGGGTTTGGACAACTACCATGTAATTGCGCGGTCTGCCTTCGGTAAGTTGTTCTTATGGGGGGAAAAAGGGGGGCAAACGCTAGAGATTCAATCGAATTATGGGATGCTTTTCCCGACGCCACCGAGGGGAGATGGACTCTTCGATCTTGAGATTCGGGTATTTTTTCTGCAGAATCCAAGGACGATTGCGATTTTTACGACAGCAACGATAACCCGCTGTTCGAACGGGCCTTGAAGAGGCTGGGCCGCTTAGAGCCGGATGAGCTATACGGCTTCGAGCCGGCGCTGGCCCTGGGGGGTGTTGAAAGGCTGGAAAATCTGGCGAAGGTCAAGGCCGTGGAGCACCTGCTCATTCTGGCCCAGTTGGGTGAAAAAGAGATCCGGGAGAACGAAGCCATCAAGGCCCTCAGGGAAGGCAGGATAACCCCTTGACGTATTTTCCTATTTTCCCCCGGTTCAAACCGCCTCCGGCTGTAACGTTGAGCCGGGCGGGGGGACGGGATAGGGCCATTTCCAGGTCCGCTGGTCCGCTGCAATCGGCACCATCTCGATGCAGGTCACCGGACAGGGCGCGACACAGAGCTCGCAGCCGGTGCATTCGTCCGCGATGACCGTATGCATCTGCTTGGCGGCGCCAAGGATAGCGTCCACGGGGCAGGCCTGGATGCACAGGGTACAGCCGATGCATGCCTGCTCGTCGATGACCGCCAGGGCCTTGGGCTTTTCCTCTCCGGCCGCCGGTGGCAAGGGGTCCTTACCGAGCAGATCGGTGAGGGCCAGGATTACGGTCTCCCCCCCCGGCGCGCACTTGTTGATCGCCACCTCGCCTTTGGCGATGGCCTTGGCATAGGGGCGACAACCCGGATATCCACATTGCCCGCACTGGGTCTGGGGCAGCAAGGCATCGATCCGGTCGGCGACGGGATCGCCCTCGACGCGGAAATAAATGGCCGCGTAGCCCAGAAGCAATCCCAGGCAGGTGGCGAGTAGCGCGAAGGCAACGATGGCGGTCAGCATGCACGTGCCTCCGTCACGAGGCCACCAGACCGGCGAAACCCATGAAGGCCAGAGACATGAGGCCGGCGGTGATCAAGGCGATGGCATTGCCCCGGAAGGGGACGGGCACATCCGCCACATCCACTCGTTCGCGGATGGCCGCGAACAGGGCAAGTACCAGCGAAAAGCCGATGGCGACGCCGAAACCGTACAGGGCCGACTCGACGAAGGTCCGTTGCTCCTGCAGGTTGAGCAGGGCGACGCCGAGCACCGCGCAGTTGGTGGTGATGAGCGGCAGAAAAATGCCCAGGACCTGATACAGCACCGGGCTGGTCTTGTGCATCAGGGTCTCGGTGAACTGGACCACGGTAGCGATGACCAGGATGAAGGCGATGGTGCGCAGGTACTCGATCCCCAAGGGTTCCAGCAGCAACGCATTGACCAACCAGGCAGTGACTGAAGAGAGGGTGAGCACAAAGGCCGTCGCCAACCCCATGCCGGTAGCGGTCTCCAGCTTCTTGGAGACACCCATGAAGGGGCAAAGCCCGAGGAACTTGACCAGCACGAAGTTGTTGACCAACACGGTGCCAACCAGGATGAGGGCATAGTCTTTCATGCAGCTGCCGAATCAGATAGCCGAAGGTTTCGGATTCAGGGTGTGTTGGCATTTATCTGGTATCTGGGCGCCATCCGTTTTGTCCGCAGATTTCCACAGGTTATTTCTGCGTTTCACTCGAATTTCCAAACGCCTGAAATCAGCCGTTCGGCTCTAAATGGCAACACACCAGTAGGTCGGGTTAGGCGCGCGTTGCGGCGTTACCTTGTGCAAACGCGCTCGTTCGCGCCGTAACCCGACAACCCAATGTCAAGGGAAAACGACGAATCGCGCGAACCAATCCGCGAGAATTCGCGTGATTCGTGGTTTTCTCTATAGCTGTCGGGTTACGGCACGTCCAAATCCCAGAGCACGCGCCTAACCCGACCTACAGGACTGTTGAAAATTATCCCCCATCATTGGGTCCTAGACGGCAGGGTTTCAACACAGCATTGATGTGGGAATCCACCGCAGGACCTGGTGCGCGGTGCCGACCGAACACCGCAACTAATCAAGCACCTTAGCGTAAAATCATTCCGCTCGGGGTTAGCCCTGCCGGAGCTACCAGGGTGAGCGCGTATAAAATCTTCCTGGAAACATGATGTTGCCGGATTGGTTTTCCCGACGCTGGAAGGCTCGTAGGCGCGGGCTTGCCCGCGCTTTCCTGAGGTTCGACCGGCTGGCTTGGTTGCCTTCCAGCTCAGCGCCGGCAAGCCGGCGCCTACCGGTCATGGCCAACCACCGCAGGTGCGGCCGACGACCTGAAGCTGGCAGCAACCTGTTAATCGACAACAAACTTATACGCGCTCGTCCTACCGGAGCTATCGACAATTTGAAAAACTATGGGTAGTGGTTATATTTAAGTAGCATGGTTGTGCGATCTGATGATTCGAACCCCTATAGTTGTTGCCATCCATGACACTGGATTCCGGCAATCCCCGCCGGAATGACGAGGTAGGGTCTGGTAGACTTCACCACTTAAAATTTAGCCACTACCGATTTCCCGTCTCCCTGACTCACGGCCTGCCGTAGGCCAAGTAATCAACCACTATGGACTGAAAGTCCATAGTCTGGAGGACTAACGTCCTCATCCGTGGACAAGCCACGGACTGAAAGTGAAGGGACTTAACGTCCATAGTTTCAACTATGATGCGCTTCGCGCACTAAAGTTATTGAAGCAATGAAATCCATAGTACACGGCGGTCATCAATCCCAAGGCCGACCAATAGCCCATCACCATTATGCCGGCCTGGGCTAGGCCCCCCGACTCTCGCGGTAGGAGAAAAAGCCATAAACCGATGGACCCTTGATGGTCATAATCACCAGTATGACAATGACCAGGAAATGCCCGATGGTGTCGATTTTACCAAAGTGAATGGCAGCAGCGATGATCATCAGGTTCAGTGCCAATGTCGCCAAAGACACGATATTACGTCCAGTCAGCAATACATAAACCAAGGTAAATCCCACGAATGCGGCACACATCCGAAAGAAGTCACGAGGCAGGCCCATCGTCAGAAATTTGTTGCTGTCCAAAAAAGGATCGAACCATTGCGGGTACCCGAACTTTTCGATTGCAGCCCATAGGAAAGAGAACAGAATACCCAATACCAGTAGCGGCACGCGATGTTGTTCCAACCTTGTGCCACCAACGGATTTTAGCGCAAGACTAAGCAGCGAGCCCCAGGAACAGCATATAATCCAGCATGTGATAGAAACCATACTGTGTAACACTATAGCCATACAGGACCAGAACGCATAGGGCGCTGAGGATCATGGTCGGTTTAAATAGCACAAAGATAGCAGCGAATAGATGGAGGTAAGGTGAAAATACAACATCACCGACTAAATCCGGTGCTAAAATGATATCGTCGATCAACCAGAGCATGACGAAGAACACGCCGGTACCAATACGGGCTATCGTGTCGACGATATTCGGACGATTACTGAGAAATTGCCCGAACCAGTCGAAGCGTTGTGCGCGTGACCATTTAATATCAATATAATATCTGTGAATATATGCTACAATTTTCCATATTTCATTGCTTCAATAACTTTAGTGCGCGAAGCGCATCATAGTTGAAACTATGGACGTTAAGTCCCTTCACTTTCAGTCCGTGGCTTGTCCACGGATGAGGACGTTAGTCCTCCAGACTATGGACTTTCAGTCCATAGTGGTTGATTGTGGGAGTCGCTTAGAGGCTGCCTAAAAAAGGGCTGTAGGCCAGAGTCAGGAGTCGGCTGGGTCGAGGAACGAAACCCGGCGTTCAGGGGCTAGCTCGGTTTGCTTAGGTCTCGCCCCTCGACTTCAGTCTACCGGCCTAAAATCAAGGCTCTTTACGGATTACGGACGGCTCACGATCATGGCAGGGCAACCGGACATTTTGGAGTGCGGCGGCAACCCGACCCCGGTCCCGACCGGAATCTTCGGTGGCCGTCGTAACCGCAGGGTTGCCGGGGTGCACCAGCTCGCCGCCGCTTTGGATTCGGCGATATATGCGTTCCCAGTACAGGCGTTCCCAAGCATAGGCGTCGCAGCCAGGGGAAAGCGCCGTCGCCGCGGCGCGTGAGGAATCCAGCGTCCGGCTTACCGACAACCGTTGTCAGTATCCTTCATCACCGGGGTTCGATTCGGCCACACCACTTTGCTAGCACACTCCAAAACAGCCCGGAATCCATAAAAAGCCAAAACAATTAGGTCAGTTTGTTAGACGGCCTCTTCAGCGAAGAACATGAGACGATAGCCGGAAAATACAATACGGGAGTACCTGCAATGCCTACGAACCAGACGCCATACCCGGAAGGTGAAAACCGTTCAAAACGGGCTTCCGAGATCAGAACGGCGGCCGACGCAATCAGAACCGAGCGTCCACGGGTGATCACGAGAAACAACGGTGAAGAAAGCGACTATGCACCGTACTACATCACGAACTTTACCAAAGGACTGCCACATGACGACTATGGCATAGTCGATGAAGAGGCCTTCAAGAAGTTCCGCGACGCCATCAACAAGCCAGGGTGGAATTTCGATGTGCCGACGGGTGAGAAGGATGCACAAGGCAAAACGGTTTACCGCTCGACTGTCAAGGACCCTGTCAAGGGCTGGGTAACACCATTCTTCAGGGCATGGGAGAGTCCCCGTGGCGGACATGTCTACGACCTCCAAGGACCGGACGCAGGGGATGTGGGCATGGCACCCGCGCCGCGTCTCGATTCACCCGAGCTGGCGGTGGAGATGGCGGAGGTCTACGCCGCTGCCTTGCTAAGGGACCTACCTTTTTCAACCATTGAGGCAAATGGAAACCAGTTCATCAAAAACCGGCGCATCAAGGGGCATCTGCAAATGCTGTAGCAAGGACCGCAGCCGTCAGACGAGCACGACAAGGAATCGCTACGAAGCTCGTCTCGACAAGCATGACGATTTTACACTCCAGACCTTTCTCCGCGGATCGGCGCCCGGTGTGAAGGACGGCCCCTTCCTCTCCCAATTTCTGCTCGTCGGCAATGAGGCGTGCAACGGGAGCTATGGTATTGATAAAGGCCGCATTCAATATGGTATCCAGATTATCAACCAACGTGTCTGTGTGCACAAGGTCGGCGTCGATTTCATGACCGACTGGTGCAGTTGGTTGGATGTACAAAAGGGTGCGGATGTCAGAGAAGCAGAAGACTACGAATCCAACCGCCGCTTCATAACGACCCCCCGGGATCTGGCGACCTATGTGCACCATGATGCCCTCTATCAGGCCTATCTGAACGCCTGTCTGATCATGTTGGGACTGGAAATTCCCTTTGACAAGGGGTTCCCCGAGGGCAAGGGTCACCCCGCCCGTGACGCATTTGCCACCTTCGGCGGTCCGCACATCCTGTCGCTACTGACCGAAGTGGCGACACGTGCCCTGAAGGCAGTGAGACGGCAGAAATTCAACCAGCATTGCCGCGCCCGTCCCGAGGTGATCGGTGGCTATTGGCGCTCTATGAGAACGGGCATGGAGGCAAACTCGGCAAGAAGGGTGAGAAAGCAATTCGTAAGCTGTATGCGTCGCTACCATCCACGTTGTTGGAGCACATCCACGAGCATAATGATCTTCAGAAGGGGAAAGCCCGGAAGCTGACCTGCACCGGATCCCCACCCTTTCCTATTAAACAAGATCAAAACGGAAAAGATCAAAACCTTCTCTTGCCGATGGCCTTCCCGGAGGGTTCGCCGATGCATCCGTCATACGGTGCCGGCCACGCCACCGTGGCGGGTGATGGCCGGCGTGCACTACTACTCGGACGACTATGATTCCCTGCGCATGGGTGAGCGGATCGCGGTCGGAATCCTCGAGGAGCAGATCATCACCTATGGGGAAAAGGTGTCGATGATCTTCGACGGCAAGGTCGCGATTCTGGAGAGCCAGCCGGGGAGTATGAAACCGCTGTCCAGATACCAATCGGGTGGAGTAGTACTACCCGAGTGGTGGACGAGGCATGTCTACTGATCGCCTGCAAGGTAAACACAGGGATGTGTTTCCTTTCGGTTCTGTATGGATTCGAGACTATTCCATCTTCCACTCCCGGCATGACCGTAGGGTGGGCTGTGTCCACCAATTGGGCTTCCAGTCACCAGCGACCAGTCGTCGGCTTCCAATTCTGCATGTCATTTCGCTCAATTAGGCCGAATCCACGTAGCGCAGGCATCCCCGCCTACCGGAATACAAGCGTGTAGCATTGGTATCGCTGGGTTGCATCCCTGCAACCCAGCCTACGGGCTACGGGCTGTTGACATAATCGTCGTGCCAACTGCTAATAGGACAAGATTAACAGGATTTCCAGGATTGACAGGATTATTCTTAAATAATAACAATTATAAGATCCTGTTAATCCTGTTAATCCTGTGAATCCTGTACTATTAGGAGACAAGCTCGGAGGTTGCGGTTTACTCCTTAATCAAATGTCAACACGCCCTAGCTGAAAAGCCACGAATTGCGTAAATCAACACGAATTAATTAGCGAGAATTCGCGTGATTCGTAGTTCTTTTTCCTCGTAGGATTCTGAGGCTCGATACGATCCGATACCAAAGCAAGATGCGTTCGGTCAGCTCTGCAGCGCCACGGTGGAATCACCACCGGCACCGCTCGTTTTGCGTCTGCGCCGGCGACGACGTTTCTTGACGTCGGCACCCTCGGTTTCCTTGCTCTCGGCTTGGTGCGGCTCTCCCTCGACCGTTTGCGGACGTGATTTGTGCCTGCCCCCACGGCCGCGACCATGGCCGCGGCGCCGGTCGTCGGGATGCCGCCGCCGGGGTGTACGCACGAACTTGGCCGGGTCAATCTCGGCCAGCAGGTCCACAGTCACGGGTCTGACCGCGATCTTGGCACCGATGAAGGCCTCGATATCCGGCAGGCAAAAGGCGTAGGTCTCGCATACAAAGCTGACGGCATCGCCGGCGGCCCCGGCGCGGGCGGTGCGACCGATGCGATGGACATAGTCCTCCGCATCCTCCGGCAGGTCATAATTGATCACGTGGGTCACGTCCGGGATATGCAGACCACGGGCGGCCACGTCCGTAGCGACCAGGATCGGCAGCGTCCCCTCTTGGAACTGCTTGAGCAATCGCAGGCGCTTTTTCTGGGGCACGTCGCCGGAGAGTACCGCCGCGTGCAGGCCATGGCCCTCCAGATAGCCCCAGATGGCCTCGGTCGCCCGCTTGGTATTGGCAAAGACGATGATGCGGGCTTGCTCTAGTCCCCGCAGCAATCCGACCAGCAGGGGGATCTTCTCGTCATTGGCGATCATGAAGCAGTACTGGGATACCCGGTCAGCGGTTACTTGATCCGGCTGGATCTTCACCGGGTGCGGGTGGTTCATATACTCATAGGCGAGTTCGGTGACCCGGTAGGACAGGGTCGCCGAGAACAGCATCCCCTGCCGCCTGGTCGGCGGCGGCATGCGGCGCAGCAGATAGCGGATGTCGCGGATAAAGCCGAGATCGAACATGCGGTCCGCCTCGTCGATGACCGCCACTTCCACCGCCCGCAGGTCGAAGATACGCTGCTTGTAATAATCGATGAGCCGCCCGGGGGTCCCGATCAGGATATCCACCCCGGCGTTCAGAACATCACGCTGCTCCTGATAACCGGTGCCACCGTAAACCAAGCCCAGACGAAACCCCGTATGCCGATTGAGGACTACCGTATCCCTGTGGATCTGCACGGCGAGCTCGCGGGTCGGTGCGATAATAATCACCCGCGGTTGGTTCACCCGACGTTGCGGGCGCGGCTCACGCGTGACCAGCCGTTGCAGTGCGGTGACCAGAAACGCGGCCGTCTTTCCGGTCCCCGTCTGGGCCTGTCCGGCCACGTCCCGTCCGGGCAGTGCCAGCGGGAGGAGCTCCGCCTGGATGGGCGTACACTGGACAAATCCAGCGTTTTGAAGCCCCTGGAGAATGCGGGGATCGAGGTCGAAGGAGTCGAATCGCGTGTCGGTCAGATGGGTCTGGGTCATGAACAATGGCTATGAACTAACGGATGGAAAATCGGCTGGCTTACCCCCACTTGTCCACGGCAGGGGTTGCATATTTTTGAATTCTTGGCTCAAATAGCATCTTAATCCGAAGGGCACACCGACGCCACTTCCCCACCGCTTCTCCGTCCCAGCGCCGAACGCCGTAAACGGCAGGCCTGTATCCCTGTAAAAACCAACCCAACGGGAGATTATCGCTGTGAGCGAACGCATCGTCCATGTAACGGATGACTCTTTCGAGCAGGAAGTCTTACAATGCTCCAAGCCGGTACTCGTCGATTATTGGGCCGACTGGTGCGGTCCCTGCAAAATGATCGCACCCGTGCTGGACGAGATCGCCGCCGAGTACGCAGGCAGAGTCCAGATCGCCAAGCTCAACATCGACGACAACCCGAATACGCCTCCGCGCTACGGAATCCGCGGCATCCCGACGCTGATGCTGTTCAAGGAAGGTGAGGTAGAGGCGACCAAGGTCGGTGCCGTCTCCAAGTCACAGCTCACTGCCTTCATCGACAGTAACTTGTGACCTGGGCGGGAAGCGGTCTGTCCACCGCGATCAAAGTGAGACAGCCTAGCCGGCTGCGGCGCCCACCCGCATGCCCCTCGCCGCAATATCCGTCACACAGGAAATTTCCACCGCGACGCACGTCTCCCATATCCGAGCGGGGCGTTGCAGTACCCTGCCCTCGGACACGCCAGACGCACCTCGCTTTCCACCAGAGATCCATAGACAACACACAGCGCAGCGTCCCCGCGCCTCGCTGCCCGATCTACACCCCGGACAGGGCCGCCAATCGCCAATTGGGGGGAGATCCTTGAGGAAATCCCTGCCGTGGGTTTTCCGGCGCACGGAGTCGAACCTGCGCTTTACGACTCGGTTTCATGTTCAACCAGTGATCCGACCGAACATGATGGGACATCCTTACCGTATACAGACACCCTGAATTTAAGCTGGCCTTTCAACCGCAAACAGCATCATGAACCTGACCGAACTGAAGAAAATGCCGGTGCCCGCCCTCGTAGATCTGGCCCGAACCGTCAACATCGAGGGCATAGGAAGATCCCGCAAGCAAGAGCTCATCTTCGCGATTCTCAAGGCCCAGGCAAAGAGAGGTGAGGATATCCACGGGAACGGTGTGCTCGAGATCCTGCAGGATGGTTTCGGCTTCCTGCGTTCCGCCGATGCCTCCTACCTGGCCGGCCCGGACGATATCTACATCTCGCCGAGCCAGATCCGCCGCTTCGCCCTGCGCACCGGCGATACCATCTCCGGGAAGATCCGGCCACCCAAAGATAGCGAGCGCTACTTCGCGCTACTCAAGGTCAACGACATCAACTTCGATCGGCCGGAGAACGCCAAGCACAAGATCCTGTTCGAGAACTTCACGCCCCTGTTCGCGAACCAACGGCTGCAGCTGGAGATCGGGAACGGTAGCACCGAGGACATCACTGCCCGCACCATCGACCTGTGCGCCCCCATCGGCAAGGGCCAGCGCGGCCTCATCGTCTCCCCGCCCAAGGCCGGCAAGACCATGATGCTGCAGAACATCGCCCAGTCCATCGCCTACAATCACCCGGAGTGCTTCCCCATCGTGCTGCTCATCGACGAGCGCCCGGAAGAGGTCACCGAGATGGCGCGTTCGGTACGCGGCGAGGTCATCTCCTCCACCTTCGACGAGCCCGCCACCCGTCACGTCCAGGTGGCCGAAATGGTCATCGAAAAGGCCAAGCGTCTGGTGGAACACAAAAAGGATGTCGTCATCCTGCTCGACTCCATCACCCGGCTGGCCCGTGCCTACAATACGGTAGTACCCTCCTCCGGCAAGGTCCTCACCGGCGGCGTGGATGCCAACGCCCTGCAGCGCCCCAAACGCTTCTTCGGCGCCGCGAGAAACGTGGAGGAAGGCGGCTCCCTGACTATCATCGCTACCGCCCTGGTGGAGACCGGCTCGCGCATGGACGATGTCATCTACGAAGAGTTCAAGGGCACCGGCAACATGGAGATCCACCTCGATCGCCGCATTGCCGAAAAGCGGATCTTCCCCGCCATCAACATCAACCGCTCCGGCACCCGCCGCGAAGAGCTCTTGATGAAGCAGGACGACCTGCAGAAGATGTGGATCTTGCGCAAGATCCTGCACCCCATGGACGAGCTGGCCGCCATGGAATTCATGCACGACAAGCTCAAAACCACCAAGACCAACGGAGAATTCTTCGACTCGATGCGGGGGTAGAGATCGATCCGGGACCATTGCAGGCGGGATGGACTTCCCGTATGAAGATCGAATTCGACCAGGACAAAGACGCCAAGAACATTGCTAAACACGGCGTCTCCCTGGCGCTTGCCGAGTCGTTGGAATGGGATCTGCTTCTGGCGACTGAAGACACTCGCGAAGACTACGGAGAAACCCGGCTGGTCGGCTTCGCTCCCATCGGCAGAATGGTCTATTGCATCGTCTGCACCGAAAACGATGCCTGTACCGAATCATCAGCCTGCGCAAGGCATTGCTGAGAGAGGTGAAGGCCTATGCAAGTCAAATCTAAGCGCGGGCGGGTCTTCGATCTGCCGTCCACCCAAGAAGAAGCCGAGATCCGCACCGGGATCGCCGCCGATCCAGCTACCTGCGAGTTGCCGGACGAAGCGCTCCGGCCCGTCGACCGTCCAAAGGCGGCTGTAACCAAGCAGCCGGCGTCCATTCGACTGTCGCCGGAGGTAGTGGAGTATTTCAAATCGACCGGCAAGGACTGGCAGACGCGTATGGATGCAGTGCTCATGGCGTATGTCAATTCGCGGCGGTAATTCATGCCGATTCCAGACACCGGCAACGTGCCCGCGAGTAACATGGGAATTATTTTTGGGAATTAGTAGTTATAGGCTTATTGGTAAAGCCAAAGCATGCTGCCGGTCACCATGACCTACCGCCCCTGGCGTATCGAATCGCTTACCCTCAAAGATTTCCGGCACAGACAGGATCTGCATTCTCGGATAAAGCCGCCCCATAACGTCCAAGCCTCCGGCTTCCGCTATCAGCTTCTTAAAGTT
>Ga0209679_1000099_pt1 | contig 42710 bp, 48 predicted proteins | sample WorMetHEROISLAND_4_FD_187408 | JGI IMG/M metagenome (GOLD analysis project Ga0209679, IMG submission 187408) | Marine gutless worms symbiont microbial communities from Max Planck institute for Marine Microbiology, Germany - Olavius sp. 2 HERON... ...
ATAAATCCGGCCAACTCCGCTTCTACTGCTTGCTGAATCAGCTGAACTGCCCCTGTTCTCAGTAATTCAGTCAGGCCATCAGTGAGTTCCTGTCGACCCGAAAACGCAACAACGTTATTCTCTTTCCTCATAGCGGTGTATCCCTGTTGGTTGAGTGATTGGTTTGGCGACTACCCATCAACCAGATACACCGCTATTTTTCACATTCTTTAAACACCCGATTCAGTTATAGCTCCACCTTGGCGACGTGCCGGTTGATCCAATGCCGAAAACAGTGGGCGAACAGCCACTTCTTGATTCCACTCAGATTATCCGGGTGTTTGCAATAGAAAGTATCCGGATCATCGAAAAGTCCCAGATCGTTCGATATTCCCTCCTTCTGGATAAAGGTATCCTCGCCGCGCCATTCGATGGGTGGGCAGGTCAGCGATTCGGTGGCGATTCCGTATCCACAGAAGCGTTGCTGTCCCGGGTTGCGCTCTTGGATGACGGTGAGGAATTCGCGATCGATGATCACACCCTCCAGCGCGATCCAGCGATTGTCGTAGTGAACCTCAACCCAACTGTGAACCAGTTGGCGTGGCGAGAGTTGGTAGAACGGAAACGGTAGCGCACCTTTCTGTAGCTCCCGATCGATCTTGAAACCGTGCCAGCGGGTGGCTATGCCTACTGCACGGAGCAAGGCCATCAATAGTACCGCTTTGGAGTTGCACTGACCGTATCCGTCGCGCAGGACTTCGCTGGCCGGGATTCGATCACCCCGATCGTAGCCGAATCTGATCTCGTCGCGTACAAAGCGATAGATGGCCCCGATTCTTGCCTCTTCATCGAGCGTCGCCCATCCGCGTTGACCGACGAGCGACTGAATCTCCGGATTTTGGTAATCGAGCAACGTTGTTACTCGGAGAAAACGTTGTCTGTCCACTTGAGTACCCCTTGTTAGGTTTGAGTCCAGGGTACTCAGCGGAGCTTCACGATTCTTGAACGAATCGGCTGTATGTCGCTATCCAGTGGGGATTGACCCCGAAGTGGCGGCGGCAGGTGCGGGTAAAGTGCCTGGCATCGGAAAACCCACTCTCCAATGCGGCGGTTGTAATGGGGGATCCCGCGAGGATCATCCTCAACCCATGGATGAGTCGCTGCCAGCGGATATAGGGCCTCAACGCGACACCGACCTGATCTTTGAACTGGTGCTGCAGCCGGCTTGGCGACCAGTGAATCCGCTCGGCCAGTACGGCGATGGGCCAGTTGCGCGCCAAATCCGATTCGATGTGTTGCAGTGTCTGCTTGATGCGCGAGCTCAATTGAGGTGGGGTGTCGCACTGATGTTGTTGCTGAAGCCAGCGTGGAAGCCACTCACTGGGTGTTGTTGAAGTTGTTGGGGCTGGGTCGACGGTTACCGCGGTGTGTGATTTGAGCCACCGTTCGCGTAACCCGTGTGCGTAGCTGCCAATGGGTTGAAGCAATGCAATCCAAGCGGGCTCGTCGGGTAGCGATACGCGGTGCTTCTGGTGGGCCTCGATGAGAACCGCGTTTGCGGTAAGCCGCCGATCCGGAAACTCGACGGTAAGCGCTTCGTCACGGGTGATGCAAAGTTGCACGGCATGGTGACTGTGCCAATCGGTGTCCAGTTTACCCGCTAGTGTTGCGATCCATTGGGTACCTTGCCAGATGGTGATCCGAGTGTTTTTTTCCATGGAGTGAGCGTGGTCGTATACGCAACCTCAGAGCGAGCCACCAACGGGCTACGAATCTCTGTCACGATCGAATTGGACGTGCACGATACGTTCGCCATACAGTAGCCGGAACCAGGGATTATGCGCCAACAGACCAAGCCAACTCCAGCGCTGTTGATAGTAATCGAGCACGCACCATTCGTTGATCAATCGAATGATCGGATGCCAATGTTCCAGCTCATGGCTATCCGCCAACGACCACTGGAGACTGGCGTTGAATCGTCTCAATGTGTCGTGGTAGTGAGTCATCCTCACCGCTCCGAAGGCCAACACTTCCATCAGCATTTCGGAGTCTGGGAACGAGGCGGCGACGTGGCGGATGAGATCCCTGACCTGATAGCGGGGGAAATACATCAACAGCCCCTCCGCGATGATCATTAACGGGCGGTTGTCGCGTTGGATCTGTTTCATCCAACTGAAATCCATCACCGAGCACTCGATGAAGCGATAGCGTTCCGACTCCTGAAAGTGGCGGCGCCGGATCTCGATAACGTTGGGCAGGTCCAGCTCGTACCAGAACAATGCGTCGTTATCGAGACGGTGGAAGCGGCTGTCGAGGCCTGCGCCGAGATTGACGATGACGGCATCCGGGTGGGTGTCGATGAACTGTCTTACCGCATCGTCCAAGAGGCGCGTTCGTACCGCTACGGCTACCTGGGATTTCCAGTCGTGGGCGAAGCGCTGGAACTCGTAATCGATTTCGTTCAGCAGCGCGACGGCTTTGGGATCGTCGATAATCGCGTCGGGCCGCTGCGATTCCGCCGCGCGCGCCCACAGCGGCAATAGTAGCGTCTCTTCGACACCGGCAAGTTGAGTTTTCATCCCTGATCTCTCCTCATAACATTCGCGGCAGCTATGGGGTTTCGAACGTCTCCCTACACCTGGTCTGTAATCCTTCCCCCCTTAGTATAGGCGGCTATCGTTCCGCTGACGTGTCATCGGTTTGTGGCAAGCGCTCTTCAAGGCGGTAAAGCGTACCGTTATCCGCGCTGTAGTTGGCCACGTATATCTCGCCGGCTTCGTCTTCGCCACCCTGCTGATGCGCAGATCGGTGGAGAGGAGATGGTGCTCGCTCCATCGGCCATCCGCACCCTCTCTGCCTCCCAGCAGGGTGCCGAAGCAGAAGTCGCCGTAGAGGTAGGTTCCGCGTAGGGATTCAATACGGTCGCCACGATAGCGATACCCGCCGATGATGGCGCAGCCCGAATCGTGGTCATACATCAGAATCGGCGATGTGTAGCGTGTGGAATTGCAGCGAAATACGGTGAAACAGTCGGTTCCCAACATGGTGCTTCAGCCGAAGTTGAGTCCGGCAGCACCGCGAGGAATGCGGTTGATCTCTCCCCATTGAGAGGGACCGACATCCGCCACGAACAGATCCCCCGTTTGGCGATCGAAACTCGTTCGCCACGGGTTGCGGAGTCCGTTTGCCCAGATCTCCGGCCGGGCCTGTGCTGTCTGGAGGTAAGGGTTGTCCTTGGGGATGCGATAACCCTGATCCACGGAGACATCGATACGCAACACTTTACCCAATAGGGTATCCAGGCGTTGACCATTGTTTTTGGGATCGCGTCCTGAGTTGTCGGGGGTATTGTCGAAGTGTCCTCCATCTCCCAGCGCGATGTAGAGATGACCGTCCGGACCGAAAACGATCGCACCGCCATTGTGGATGGGGGTGGGTTGGGCGACGCGTAGTATCGGAGTGGCGCTGCTTAACGTATCGGCTTCCTCTGCATGGTATCGATACCGTTCGATGGTGCTGAATCCTTCGGTGTCGATGTAGCTCAGGCAGAAACGCCGGTTATCGTTAAACTCCGGATCGAAGGCGAGTCCGAGCAAGCCCTGTTCGGCGCAACAGCGAATGCGGTTACCGATGTCTATCACGAGTTGGGGCGACTTCCGGTCACGGTGGATGACAAACAGTTTCCCTCGCTGGGTTGCTACGAACAGACGCCCGCTCCCGTCCCCCGCATGGGCGATAGAAGTGATTTCCGGCAGATCGTTTGCGACGGGTTGCAGGCGCAACTCCGGGGGGGCGATTTGAGGCTTATGGGTGGGATTCACGCTGTGACCGCACCCGGTTCCGATAAGCAGGAATAGCCAAATCAGGTTCAGAACGCTGAGTGAAGAAAAATTGGCCAGACGACAAACGCGGTAGGGCATGGCGGCTCCTCGCTTTTCGACTAATTGTGGCAGAGTCGGGGGCGAAGGGTAGACTGGATTGCTAGCGAAGTCCGTTCAGCAGTGTCCGAAATCCCGGATAGTCGTCGCGGTGCAGGCAATACTTGCGCGCGGTACCTCCCCACTTCTCTTCGCGCTCGCAATGAGCGATGAATCCGGTGGCATCCAGGATCTGGTTACCGCCCACGGTATCGACGTTTCTCTCGAACAGCGGGTCGGGGAGAAAGCCGGCGCTGGGACCGATGACAGCCAACTGCTCGGCGTGGTCGCAGCAGCCCAGCATGTGGTCGATAGAGTCGTTGAGCAGCATGGTACTGGTACAGAGGATTTTGTTACATCGTTGCAGCGCTGCTGGGTCGAGCGTCACTTCGAAACGCGCCTCCTTTTGAACCAGTTCCGGCTTCAACTCGATGACCGTCAGGTCCACCTGGTCTGCGCGCAGTCGCTCAACGAGGGGAGGGAAGAATCCCACCATACCGATGCGGTCCTGGACTTGCGGGTCGAATGCCACGATGGAGTTGGTTCGAGTATCGAGCGGGAGTTGTGACGCACGAATGACGTGTTGACCGATCGCATTGATGGCACCGAGCGCAAGTGCTTTACGAGCGGGATCGTTCGCTTGAAAACCCATGGCGAGATCGGCGGGTGCCGTCCCCGTGAGCGATTCCGGTTCGAATCGATCCTTGATCTGGTGCAGGGTGTCGTCGAGAAGCACAAACATGAGACCGACGCTCTCGTCTTCAAGAACGATAGCGCCGAATTCTGCGCTACGATCAGGTTGGTCGCGAAACGGGGGTAACCAGAGCTGTTTGATCTTTGGCAGAGTCAGACGACGGTGAAGCTCGTTCACCATAGCGAGGTAATCATCGGCGACGGTGGTATCGCGAGTCACTTGTCATCGCTTTCAATGTGTCGAGAAGAGGTGAGTTGAGTGTAACTTACCCAGCGACCGGAATCAGCGCAGGACAAAGGCCAGAACGACAGGGATGCTGACGAAGCTCATCAAATTACCCAACATCACCATGGAGGCAACCCGCGAGGGCTCCTGGTTGTACTTCTCCGCGACGACGTAGTTCAGGACAGCAGGAGGTAGTGCGCCGAAAATGAGTAACAGGCTGGCCTGCATGGGTGGCAGGTCGAGCAGCTGCAGCATAATAAGCGCTATCAGTATGCCGGTGACGGGGCAGACCACGGCGCCCAACACACCGATTCGCCAATCTTTCAGATCGACATTGATGAGGCGTACACCCAGGGAGAACAGCAGCAACGGGATACAGACCTGCCCCAGCATCTCAATGGTCACATCCACCGCTTGGGGCAACTCCCAACCGGTGAGGCTGAAGGCGATGCCCGCCGGTGTGGCGATGACGATGGGCATGCGCAGAATATCCAGCCAACGAGCGCGACGGTCCATGATGTAGGTGCCAAGCGTAAAGTGCAGTCCATTCTCCACAATGAGCAACACCACTGCTGCGGGAAGCGCATGTTCGCCAAAGGCGAAAACCGCCAACGGCAGTCCCATGTTTCCTGAGTTGGAAAACATCATGGGTGGAACAAAAGTTTTCGGTGGGGCTTTGATGAATCGAGCGATTGGCAACGCCAGTAATCCCGATCCCACTACGATGATGAGGGCACCCAAAGCGATCTGTTGGAAGGCAACAATCTCGAAGTTTTTCGCCGACAGCACGCTAAACAGTAGTGCCGGTACAAAAATATCCATATTGAGCTGGTTGGCAAACGTAATATCCGGCTTCTTGATGCGCGCGTAGAGATAGCCCGCTGCAACGATGGCGAAGATGGGAAAAACAATGGATAGGATACGTAGAAACATGCGCGCTCGGATGAAATGGTCCGATAAAGTTGGCCATCATGGGTTGGGGTGGGGAGACTTACAAGTTGACTGGATTCTGTTTGAAAACGGATCTCGCGCAAAGACACGAAGATGTCTAGCGCACAACGTAATCCCGTATCGTTAGCGGCAAAGCGACCCTATCCCTCGTTGCGGTTCAACGCGCCACGGATACTGCTTAATGAATGCCAAGCGAACTTCGCGCGAAATCCTATCGTTATACCGCCATCTGCAGATCGCTAATGACGGCTGCCAGGAATCGCCCCGCCTCTCCGCCGGTCACCGCGCGGTGATCGAAGGTCAGCGAGAGCGGCAGGATTTTGTGAACAGTGGGTTGGCCGTTCACGGCAACGACCTCATCGCGAACGACACCCGCGCCGAGAATCGCGACGGTGGGGGGTAGCACGATAGGACTTGCGTAGCGGTCGGCTATGGTGCCGAAGTTGGAGAGCGTGAACGTATAACCGCGCATCTCTTCCGGGGGAATACTTCGCTGTCGGACTTTCTCTTTTACCCGCTCGAGCGCACCGCGCAGATCGTCCTCACTTCGATTTCCGACATCGTGCAAAACGGGAACGAACAATCCCTTGTCGGTGTCGACGGCGATCGCCAGGTGGATCTTCTCCAACAAGCGTCGACCGGTGGCGTGGCTGTCGTACCACGCGTTGAGTGCCGGTTCCGCGCGACTGCCCGCAGCGATGGCACGAATGAGCCTGAGTGTTACGTCGCCGTTCTTGGTCCACGACTGGATATCGGCGTCATCGTTGAGTGTGACGGGGACGATCTCCGCGTGCGCCAACGCCATGTTATGGGCCATGGCGCGCCGCGCGCCCCGCAAGGGCTCCAGGGGGCCGGCCTCCTCCAGTATACCTTGGCGGCACGCTGTACGTCGGTTGCCGTCACCATACTGTCGTGTCCGGTCGGTTTGACGATGCCCAGATCGATACCCAGTCTGGAGGCGAGGGCGCGGACCGCAGGCGTCGCTTTGATACCGCCACCGGCGGTTTTGGTGGGGGGTGGAGGTGCGACAGCGGTCGCGGAGAGAGGTTTGGGGGTATCGGCTGTTGTTTCGACTTTACCCACGACCGCACCTGCGTCTTCGCGTTCGCCCTCTTCGAACTCCACCAGGGGATCGCCGGTTTCGATGATGTCGCCCGGCTCTTCATAGAGCCGCGCTAATACGCCGCTTTGCAGCGACGGGATCTCCACGATGGCCTTGGCGGTTTCCACCGAGACGAGGGGCTGATCCACCACGACGTGGTCGCCTGCGCTGATGTGCCAGGAGACGAGCTCTGCTTCGGCTAATCCTGCACCCAGATCGGGCAGGTTGAATATCTTCATGCGTACTCCAGTGTCTGTCGTACCGCGGTCATGATGCGCTCGGCGCTAGGCATGTAGTGATGTTCCAAGCGAGGTAGGGGCATGACGGTATCGTAACCGGTGACTCGCGCGACCGGCGCCAATAGATGGAGCAATCCGCGTTCCGCCAGACCAGCGGCGATTTCCGCTCCGACACCGACACTACGCGCCGCTTCATGGACGACGACACAACGTCCGGTCTTTTGTACCGACGTGAGAATGGTGTTCATGTCCAGCGGTTTCAGTGTAGCGACATCGATGACCTCGGCGTGAACGCCTTCTGCCAGCAGCGCATCCGCCACCTGCAGTGTCTCGTGCATCATCGCTCCCCAACTGACCAAGATGATGTCCGATCCCGCCCGCACTACGTAACAGGTATCGAGAGGCAGTGCCTCACCGTTGTCCTCCACCGCCTCTTTCACGATTCGATAAACCCTCTTCGGCTCCAGGAAGACGACGGGATCGGGGTCTCTGATCGAGGCCAGCAACAGGCCATAAGCCTGTGTAGGCGAGCTGGGTATCACTACCCGTAGACCGGGGATGTGCGCCAGCAGCGTTTCGGTACTCTCAGAGTGGTGTTCCGGTGCGTGAATGCCGCCGCCGTAGGGTGCGCGCAATACCATGGGGCAGCTCAACCGGCCGCGGGTTCGGTTACGCAGACGCGAAGCGTGGTTGACGATGTGATCGAGGGTGGGATAGATGAAACCCATGAACTGAATTTCAGCGATGGGGCGCATACCTTGCGCCGCCATCCCGACGGCCACTCCCGCGATCAGCGTTTCGGCTAACGGTGTGTCGCGAACGCGCTCGATACCGAAACGTTCCTGTAAACCTGCAGTCGCACGAAACACGCCGCCGTTGACCCCTACGTCCTCCCCTAGAATCGCCACCATGGGGTCGTGTTCCAGTTCGTAGGCGAGTGCCTGGTTGACTGCCTCGACCAACGTTATCTCACTCATCGTCGTGATCCCATGCTTGGGCCTCAGCGCGTTGCTGAGCGAGGCTTTCAGGCAGTGTCTCGTAGAGAAAGTCGAACATCGCTTCTGCCGGTTGGCGCGGAGTATCCACAGGTAACGCGCGACGGCCGCTTCGATCTGTTTGTTGCAGTCGCCTATGAGCGACTCCTCATCGGCTTTATCCCACTCGCCCGCATCGCTGAGAAACGCGCGTAGTCTCGCGATGGGATCTTCCTACCAGTGCTGACCCACCTCGTCGTCGTTGCGGCAACGACCGGCATCGTCCGCCGTCGTGTGGTCACAGAGCCGATAGGTCAACGCTTCTATCACCGTTGCACCCTCGCCCTTTCGCGCGCGCTGCAGCGCTTCGTGCAGCGCATCGTGGAGTGCCAACGCATCGTTGCCATCGACCTGCAAACCGCGAATACCCGCTGCAACGGATTTTTGCACCAGGGTTTCGGTACCGGATTGCAAGTGGCGCGGCACGGATATCGCCCACTGGTTGTTGTTGATGACAAACACCACCGGCAGATTCCAGACGCCGGCTAGATTGATGGCCTCGTAAAAATCACCTTTCGAAGTGGCGCCGTCTCCCAGCGTGCAGAGGGCGGCACGCGCTTCTCCACGCATCTGGATCGCGGTTGCGACGCCGACAGCGTAACCGTTTTGTGTGGCGACCGGGATGCAGACCGGAAAGTCTTCGCGCACGTTGGAAAAGTCGCTACCGCGTTCGTCGCCACCCCAGTAGAGCAGCAGCTCGAACAGCGAAACGCCCCGTGCGAGCAGGGTCGCTGTATCGCGGTAGTTGGGTAGAAAGACATCCGTGGTTTCCATGGCCGTCCCGATGGCGGCACCGATAGCCTCCTGCCCGAGCGTTGATGCATAGGTTCCCAGTTGCCCGGTACGCTGTAGGGCGATGGCCTTGGCGTCGAAGGCGCGCGCCAGCGTCATGGTGCGGTAGAGGTTTTTCGCTAGATCGGGTTCGATAGGCGAGCCGGGTGGTGCCGATTCGATGGTGCCGTCTGGGGCCAGAAAGCGCTGGCACGCGATAGTGAATCGTGCAACTTCCTTCATGGCAAACCCTCCAGATGTTGTTGCGCCGCATCAACACGAGGTGGGCCGGAAGGGGGGTCGCTACGCCATCACCCTGTTAACTTATTGAATTCGTGTCATATCCACGGCTTGCGAGCAGCAGGCATGGGCACTGCCTAACGTAACTATAGACCGTGGTCGCATTCGAGGGGTTCCTCGCAACCCCACGAGACCATTGCTGGGCGAAGTGAATTGGTCTAGGGTTGGGAGGTGGGAGCAGATCCACCGTTGAAATCCAGGGGGTTTGGCGGGCCGGAGCTGCCGAGTCGCAAAGAGAAAAATCGTTGTTTGGGCGGGTATGGTGCTTGATCAAGGGGTGATCACCGCCGTAACGCACTCGATGGATTTTGAAGAGAACACTTCCCTGCAGAGGAGGTCGCGATGTTCGAATACGATCAGGAGCTCGTTGAGGAACTTCTTGCCACGGATGTCACCTTTCGCAAACTACATGACGAACACCGAGAAATAAAAGAGAAAGTACACGAGGCGGAGATCGGTACTCTACCGCTCGACGATTTTACGATGGCGCGTTTGAAAAAAGAGAAACTACGCTGTAAGGATAAGATGGCCGCCATCATCGCTTCACACCGAACCGAACGGGCGTAGCTCATTCGCTACGGCGATGCGTTGATCTAGACGATCCGCTCTCGTCCACCGAAGTTGCAATGCAGAACTTCTTCCAACGTCTCGATCCCGAGAGTTGCACATGTGCCTACATCCTGGTCGATGAGTCGAGCCGCAAGGCGGTGCTTATCGACCCTGTCCGCGAACAGGTCGATAGAGACCTGACACTTCTGAATGAACACCAGTTGACGCTGGAGTGGATACTCGAGACGCACGTTCACGCCGACCACGTGACCGGCGCCGCACAGTTGCAGGCGGCCACCCATGCAGCGACCGCGGTCAGCGAATTGGCTGGAGTGGCGTGCGCCAGTCGACACCTGCACGAAGGCGAGACAGTGACCTTCGGTGAGCAGAGCTTGAGTGTCATCGCCATACCTGGTCATACCGCGGGGTGTGTGAGTTATCTGTGGCGAGATCGACTATTCAGTGGCGATGCGCTTTTGATCGATGGCTGTGGGCGCACCGATTTTCAGGAAGGTGATCCGGGGCAGCTCTACGACAGTATTGCCGGAAAGCTCTTTGCACTACCCGACGAAACCCTGGTCTATCCCGCCCACGATTACTCCGGCCGGCAGGTGACCACCATAGGCGAACAGCGGCAGGCCAATCCCCGACTAGCCGGAAAGAGTCGTGAAGCGTTTATCGATTTGATGGACAAACTGGATCTTGATGCACCGCGCAAGATTCAGGTGGCGCTACCGGCAAACCGCTTGTGCGGCCGCGAACCCACGTTGAACGAGTTAATGTGACCGCGGAAGTCTAAAAATAGGATTTTCGCTAAATTTGCCAATATCGATAAATAATTCTAAGAAAGGCCTGTTATGTTCGGTATCACAGTGAGTTTTTCTGTATTTTCCCCTTTTCTCGATAAGGGCTTGTTATTGGTACGACGAGCGAGTAAATTCGTCTCCCCATCTGCGGTCGCCTGACCGCACTCGTGAGATAAAAAAATAGATAAGCGAAGGTTCACCCGATGAAGCCTTCGATAATATCGAACAAGGTGAGGATGGAGCGTTGAATGTCGAAGTAATGCGAACGGCTTCGTATGCCGTCGAAACATTGCCCGCGCGCGCAGATTATCTCCAATCCAAGTACTGGCTCGACGCCTCCAGCAGTGTAATTGCGAGGGTATTCTTTCCGTGGCCTATTTCCTTCAGCAACTCATCAACGGTTTGACCCTGGGAATGATCTACGGATTGATCGCCATCGGCTACACCATGGTCTACGGCATTATTGGGATGATTAACTTCGCCCATGGTGAGATCTATATGATCGGCGCCTTCCTCTCCATTATCTGCTTCACCATCTTGGGGGGTGCCGGTATCACCTTTGTTCCATTGGCGCTGGTGATCGTGTTGATCGTGGCGATGCTGTTCACCGCTAGTTATGGATGGACTCTGGAGCGCGTCGCTTATCGTCCGCTGCGCGGAGCACCGCGTCTCGCGCCGCTGATCTCCGCGATCGGCATGTCCATATTTCTCCAAAACTACGTACAGATACTTCAAGGCGCTCGGGTTAGGCCTTTGCAGCCCGTCATCGAGGGTGGTTTTCAAGTTTTGGAGCAAGGTGATTTCGTCGTGCAGGTCAGCTATATCCAGATTTTCATCTGGATACTCACTCTCGTGCTGATGACTGGATTCGCGTTGCTCATCGGACGTACTGCTCTCGGTCGTGCGCAACGTGCCTGCGAGCAAGACCAGAAGATGGCGGGGCTATTGGGAATAAACGTCGATCGCACCATCTCGCTGACGTTTGTGATGGGTGCTTCGTTGGCAGCCGTGGCCGGTGTCATGGTGACCATGTATTACGGTGTGGTGGACTTTTTCATCGGATTCCTCGCCGGCCTCAAGGCGTTTACCGCCGCCGTATTGGGCGGCATCGGTTCGCTTCCCGGCGCGATGTTGGGCGGTTTGATATTGGGTTTGGTCGAGGCGTTCTGGTCGGGCTATTTCACCACCGAGTACAAAGATGTGGCGGCGTTCTCCATACTGGTGTTGGTGCTGATATTCAGGCCCACTGGTCTGTTGGGTAAGCCAGAAGTGGAGAAGGTCTGATGGCAGCGGTCAATCCACTCGAACGCAATCTCGACTATACGCAGATCTTTAAAGAGGCGTTTCTTGCCGGCGTAGTTGCATTGGTCCTCGCCTTTCCCCTCGTCGGATTCAAGACCATCGATGTCACTGGCGGCTTGGCGATAGACACCCGTTTCGATTGGGTGGCGATCGGTGTCGCGTTCGTGTTTGTGGGCCGTCTGCTGATCGGCTTCTATAACGGCGTGCGTACACCCGCGAAAGAGGGTGAGGGCATTTTCGCCAAAGCGGGTGTGTTCATCAATCCTTATGTGAAGTGGCTGGTGATCGCGGCGCTGGTCTTCGCCGTCATCATGCCGTTAACATCGATGGCCAACCGCTATACGGTCGATGTCGCTACTGCAGTGTTGATCTATGTAATGTTGGGCTGGGGACTCAACATTGTGGTGGGATTGGCCGGCCTCCTGGATCTTGGTTACGTCGCGTTCTATGCGGTGGGCGCATACAGTTACGCATTGTTGGCGACTCACTTCGACTGGTCGTTTTGGGTCTGCTTGCCTCTGGCGGGCGTATTCGCCGCTTTTTTTTGGCATTATTCTCGGTTTCCCGGTGTTGAGATTGCGCGGTGACTACCTCGCGATCGTCACCTTGGGATTCGGTGAAATTATTCGCGTCATTTTGTTGAATTGGTATCCGGTGACCAACGGACCGGATGGTATCTCCGGAATTGCGCGACCTTCGTTTTTCGGACTCGATTTCAAGCGTTTTCCCGCTGAAGGCGAAACGACGTTTCATACGTTTTTTGGCATCGAGTATGCGGGTGTGCACCGTCTGATTTTCCTTTACTACCTGATTTCGGTTCTCGCGCTGATTACCAACCTGTTTACTTTGCGTATCCGCAAACTACCGATCGGTCGCGCATGGGAGGCGTTGCGCGAGGATGAGATCGCCTGTCGCTCCCTGGGTATCAATCCCACCAATACCAAGCTCACTGCGTTTGCGATCGGCGCCATGTTCGGGGGTTTCGCCGGATCGTTTTTCGCCACTCGCCAGGGTTTTATCAGTCCGGAGAGTTTCACCTTTATCGAGTCGGCAGTCATCCTCGCCATCGTGGTGCTGGGTGGCATGGGGAGCCAGATCGGCGTGGTGTTGGCGGCGCTCGCTTTGATCCTGTTGCCTGAGATCGGGCGTGACTTCGAGCAATACCGCATGCTGATCTTCGGTGGCGCGATGGTGCTGATCATGCGCTGGCGTCCGCGAGGTCTGCTGGCACACCGCGATCCCACGCTACTACTCCACGCGCAATCTCCTCCCGGGGAGAAGAGATCGTGAGTGCAAGCGGCATAAGAGATCCCCTGTTGACGGTCGAGCACTTGACCATGCGGTTCGGTGGCCTTGTAGCCATCGACAATCTCTCATTCTCCGCGAGGAAACAGGAGATTACGGCCATCATCGGCCCCAACGGTGCGGGTAAAACGACGGTCTTCAATTGTCTGACCGAATTCTACCGACCGACCGAGGGCCGACTTACCCTCTACCACGAGGGCAAACAGCGTTATCTCGAGAGAATGGAGGGTTTTCGTATCGCGCGTGCCGGTGTTGCGCGCACCTTTCAGAACATCCGTCTCTTTTCGCAGATGACGGTGTTGGAGAATTTGATTGTTGCGCAACACAACCGACTCATGTTGGCCTCCTATTACACGGTGGGAGGACTGTTTGGATTCTCTCACTATCGCAATGCTGAAAAAGAGGCGGTCGAGTTTGCGCGCCACTGGCTCGATCGTATCAATCTGACCGACAAAGCGGACTGGGAGGCCAGCAATCTTCCCTATGGTGATCAGCGGCGCCTGGAGATAGCCCGCGGCAGGGTTGAATCCGCGCGAATCGGCCGATCTCAATAAGCTATTGGTTTCGATTCGCGATGAAGAGGGGATCGGCCTGCTGCTGCTCGAGCACGATATGAACGTGGTGATGGAAATATCCGATCACATCGTTGTGCTGGATTACGGCAGTCTGATTTCCGATGGCACGCCGCATGAAGTCCGCAACGATCCGGCAGTCATTCGTGCCTATCTGGGTGAAGAGGAGGGTGACGAACTGCCGCCCGAAGTGGCCGCTGACCTAGGCGAAGATCAACCCGGAACGGAAGAGTAGTGGGATGTTGCTAACCATCTCTGGAATACATACCTACTACGGCCAGATTCACGCACTGCGTGGCGTGGATATGGAGGTGGAGGCCGGTGAGATCGTTACCTTGATCGGCGCAAACGGTGCCGGTAAATCCACGTTGTTGATGACGATTTGCGGCAATCCCCGCGCACGCCAAGGAGAGGTCATTTTCGACGGCGAGACGCTTACCCATATGTCGACGAGCGAAATCGTGCGTCGTGGCATTGCACAGTCCCCCGAGGGGCGGCGCATCTTCCCGCGTATGACCGTCATGGAAAACCTGCAGATGGGGGCCATCACTTCTGATCCGCAGTACTTCGACGCAGATTTGGATAGGGTCTTCGACCTGTTTCCACGTTTGAAAGAGCGGCAAAACCAGCGGGGTGGCACGCTGTCGGGTGGTGAACAGCAGATGTTGGCCATCGGTCGCGCACTGATGAGTCGTCCCCGTCTGCTGCTGCTCGACGAACCCTCGCTGGGCTTGGCGCCGATGTTGGTTAAGCAGATTTTCGAGGTAATTCGCGAAATCAACGCGGAACAGAAAATTACCGTCTTTTTAGTCGAGCAAAATGCCTATCACGCACTAAAATTAGCTCATCGCGGTTATGTTATGGCTAATGGTCAGATTCTGATGACCGGAAGCGGCGAGGAGCTGTTGGCCGACAAGGAGGTACGCGCCGCGTACCTGGAGGGCGGGCATTGATGGAATCGATCTTAGGTACGTCAATCGGTGTCTATTTTGCGGTTACCTTCGTGGTCATAGGCTTCGCAGCGTGGATGACCGGAGCGGCAGTGGCCGGAACCTGGAAACCGCTCTTTCAAGTGATTGCCTACTGCGTCTTATTGGCTTGCGCTTCGCGCTTTCTGATCTTCGCGCTATTCGAAGGCAAGCTGCTTTCGTTGTCCGGTTTTGTGATCGATGTGCTAGTACTGAATATCTACGGGTTGGTGGCCTTTCGCATCAACCGCGTAAAAACGCTGGTTAAGCAGTACCCCTGGCTCTACGAACGAACGTCTCCCTGGAGTTTCAGGGAAAAAGCCCAAACCGCCTCTTGAAGCGGTACGGTCTGTTCGGTTGCCGATGTTTCGGCGACTGCTAGAGTGGAGGAAAACGCCGTCTGCCGCTGTGGCTGGGATGGCGTCTAAAAATAAATCGGTCTTTATCAATAAAAAGGCCAGCACTAGAGAGGCAACTCAGAGGAGAGTGAGAACGATGAAACGAGTAATGACTGGTGTATTGACCGCAGCTGCGATGACATTCGCGGTTAGCGCTCAAGCGGAAATAGTAATTGCGACAGCGGGCCCGATGACGAGTCAGTACGCATCGTTTGGTGAGCAGATGAAGCGCGGCGCTCAGATGGCTGTCGCCGACCTGAACGCTAAAGGTGGTGTGCTGGGTCAGAAGATCCGCCTGGAAATCGGCGACGATGCATGTGATCCGAAACAGGCCGTTGCCGTAGCGAATCAGATGGTTAACGAGGGTGTTGTATTCATGGCGGGCCACTTCTGCTCCGGCTCTTCCATCCCGGCGTCCAATGTTTACGCCGAGGAGGGTATCGTTCAGATTTCGCCGGCATCGACCAATCCTACGTTGACTGATCGCGGTCTGCCAAACGTGTTCCGCACCTGTGGTCGTGACGATGATCAGGGCCGTGTTGCGGGTAAGTACATTAAAGACAACTTCGGTTCCAAGAATGTCGCCATTCTCCATGACAAAACGGCTTACGGTAAGGGTCTTGCCGATCAGACCATGGCTCAGCTGGAGAATCTCGGTAAAAAGGCGACCATGTATGAGGCTTACACCGCGGGTGATAAAGACTATTCCGCACTGGTGTCGAAAATGAAAGCCGCCAACGTGGGTCTGATTTATGTGGGTGGTTATCACACCGAGGCAGGCCTTATCGTGCACCAGGCTCGCGGACAGGGCATGAACGCGGTTCTGATGTCGGGTGATGCATTGGTCACCGACGAGTACTGGTCGATCACGGGTAAAGATGGTGAAGGCACATTGATGACCTTCAGCCCCGACCCGGCGCGCAACCCACAGGCTAAGCCCATTGTTGATAAGTTCCTGGCCACCAACTACAAGCCTGAAGGTTATACTCTGTACACTTGTGGTGCGATCCAGGCATGGGCACAGGCCGCGCAGAAAGCCGGTTCCGTTGATCCCAGTAAAGTGATCAAATCCCTGAAGGCCGGTAAATTCAATACGGTCCTGGGTAACATCGGTTTCGATGGTAAGGGTGATGTGACTGCTCCTGGCTACGTTGTCTACTAATGGAGCAAAGGCAAATACGATTACGTGAAGTAATCGCGGGCTTCCGTTTCGGATAGCAGTAAACGGGCCTGGCAGAGTGTTCTACCAGGCCCTTTTTTATTTCAGCGAAAGTGGGCGGTTGTTCTGTAGTCATCGCTTAGTGAAAGGGGGTACAGCACGATGAGTTTCATTGGAACTCTGCCGGAGTTCGATGCCCGGTGGCATGCCATCAATACCCAATACCGGGCGGATGAAACGGAGAATGTACGTGGATTGCTCGATGCCTTGTCGATCACCAACGCTCAAAGGCAGCGCATCGTAGACCAAGCGGCGCAATGGGTGCGCGACATCCGCGCGGCCGGCACCGGAAGCGGTGGGCTTGATGCTTTTCTCCAGGAATACGATCTCGGTAGTCGCGAAGGTGTAATGCTGATGTGCTTGGCAGAAGCCTTGTTGCGAGTACCGGATGCCGAGACCGCTAATCAACTCATTCGGGACAAACTCTCGGATGCGGATTGGCAAGCGCATCTCGGCGATAGCGCTTCGTTGTTCGTGAATGCATCGACGTGGGCGCTCATGCTAACCGGGCGCCTTGTGCAACTCGGTGATGTCGATACCAAGGATTTGGGATCGTTTCTTGACCGTTTGATCGGCCGCAGTGGCGAACCGGTGATTCGCCAGGCGATAACGCAGGCGATGCGTTTTTTGGGTCGTCAGTTCGTGATGGGGCGCACCATCGATGAGGCGGTCGGTCGGGCGAAGATGCTGGAAGCCAAAGGCTACTGCTATTCCTACGACATGTTGGGGGAGGCGGCGCTCACCGATGCTGACGCGCAGCGTTACTTTTCCCACTATATCGATGCCATAGAAACGATCGGGCGCGCATCGAACGGTTCGGGCCCTTTTGTCGGACCGGGGGTGTCGGTCAAACTTTCCGCGCTACATCCACGATACGAATTGACACAACACGATCGCGTTAAGCGTGAACTCGGTGGTCGTCTGCTCGATCTTGCGCGCGCAGCCAAGCAGCAGAACATCAACTTCTGCGTGGATGCCGAAGAAGCCGACCGACTCGATCTCTCCCTGCTCGTTCTGGAACCGCTTTTCCATCACCCAGACCTGCGAGGTTGGGATGGCTTGGGCCTGGCGGTTCAGACCTATCAGAAGCGCGCGTTGGCGTTAGTGGATTGGCTATCCGAAAAGGCGCAGGCAGCGAAACGTCGTCTGATGGTGCGCTTGGTGAAAGGCGCCTATTGGGATACCGAAATAAAGCGCGCTCAAGAGCGAGGATTGGACAACTACCCGGTCTATACGCGCAAGGTCAATACCGATCTCTCATTTTTGGTTTGCGCACATAGACTCTTACAAGACGAGCGATCGTTCTTCCCACAATTCGCCACCCACAATGCGCACACCATTGCCGCGGTTTTGGAGATGGCGCAGGGGCGTCGCGATCTCGAATTTCAGCGACTGCATGGCATGGGGGAAATGCTCTACGATCCGTTGGTGTTCGACGAGTTGGGTGGCGATCTGGCGTGTCGTATCTATGCACCTGTAGGCGGTCACGAGGAGTTGCTGGCGTATTTAGTGCGGCGCCTTTTGGAAAATGGTGCCAATACGTCGTTCGTCAACCGTATCGTCCATGAGGAGTTGGCCGTGGAGGAGATCGTCGCCGATCCCGTGGCGAAAGTGTTGCCGCTTGATGCGATACCGCATCCCAAGATTCCGCTGCCCGAAAATCTCTATGGAGAAACGCGACGCAACTCTTGTGGAATCGATCTCGCGGACATCGAGGTGCTTCAAAAACTGACGACGGGGATGTCTGCCAGCAGCGTGTCCGGTCGCGAGGTCGGTCCCATCGTCGGGGGGCGGCGCGGGGAGGGCGGTAGCGTCGCAGAAATTGTGGATCCCACAGATGGGCAGTGGGTGGGAACGGTTTCCCTCGCCACCTCTTACGAAATCGACGAAGCGATGCGATTGGCGTGCGGTGCCGTCTGGGAGTGGGATCAGCGCGGTGGCGCGAGCCGTGCGAGTTGCTTGGAAAGGGCGGCCGATTTACTGGAAGAGAATCGTGCCGAACTCATAGCGCTTTGCGTTCGTGAAGCGGGTAAAACCGTAGGCGATGCGTTGGCGGAAGTACGCGAAGCGGTGGATTTCTGTCGTTACTACGCACTGCAGGCACGCACCCGATTTGAAACACCCATCGCCTTCGAGGGACCCACAGGAGAATCCAATCAACTCACGCTGCACGGGCGCGGCGTTTTTGTTTGCATCAGTCCGTGGAATTTTCCGCTGGCGATCTTCACCGGGCAGGTGGCAGCAGCGCTGGCGGCAGGTAATGCCGTGGTAGCGAAACCCGCCGAGCAAACCCCGCTGATCGCCGCCCGAGCCGTCGAGTTAATGCATGAGGCGGGTGTTCCGGTGGCGGTGCTTAACTTCGTTCCCGGTGGTGGGGATGTGGGACAGCAGTTGGTTGCCGACGAGCGTACTTCAGGGGTCGCGTTCACAGGTTCGACGGAGACCGCGCAGGCCATCCAACAAGTGCTCGCATCGCGCAAAGGCGCGATCGTTCCTCTCATTGCTGAGACCGGTGGACAGAACGTGATGTTGGTGGACTCTTCGGCGCTTCCCGAGCAAGTGGTTATAGACGTCGTCACTTCTGCGTTTCGCAGTGCGGGACAGCGTTGTTCGGCACTGCGCGTTTTGCTGCTTCAAGAAGAGGTGGCGCCCAAGATCATCGAGATGTTGGATGGTGCCATGGACCAACTGGTAATCGGTGATCCGGGAGAGTTAGCCACCGATGTCGGGCCGGTTATCGATGCCGCCGCCCGGGAGATGCTGGAGCGCCACGCCAATCGTATGGAATCGGAGGGTCGGGTAATTCGTCGATTGTCGCTACCGCAGGGTTGTTCCCAGGGGTACTTCGTCGCACCGATGGCTGTCGAGATCGATTCGATCGATCAGTTGGAGCGTGAAGTTTTCGGCCCTATTTTGCATGTCGTGCGCTACAAATCGAGTGAATTGGATGCGATTCTGGAGGCTATAAATGCAACCGGCTACGGCCTGACACTTGGTATCCACACGCGCATTGATGCGCGGGCGCGCGCCATCCACGCGCGGTTACGTGTCGGTAACGCCTATGTCAATCGCAATATGATCGGCGCCACAGTGGGCGTTCAACCCTTCGGCGGTGAAGGATTGTCGGGCACGGGCCCCAAGGCGGGTGGTCCACACTATTTAATGCGCTTCGCCACCGAAAGAACCTTAACGATAAATACAACCGCAGCGGGCGGGAACGCGTCACTCATCTCGCTTCAGGATGAGCAGTAAGACAGAGGATTCTGAGAACCGAGGAGGATATTGAACCATGTTGATCGGGGTACCAAAAGAGATAAAAACTCACGAGTATCGTGTCGGCCTGGTTCCCGCTAGCGTGCGCGAACTGGTTCATCATGGCCATCAAGTGATCATTGAGACCGGGGCGGGCCGCGGTATCGGAATGGATGACGAACGGTATCGCGCAGCGGGTGCCGAGATTGTGGGTGGTGCCGCGGATGTTTTCGCTCGGGCCGAATTGGTGGTGAAGGTCAAAGAGCCGCAGCCGCAGGAGTACAAGCAACTGCACGAAGGCCAGGTGCTGTTCACCTATCTGCACCTAGCGCCCGATCCGGATCAAGCGAAAGGCCTTCAGTTATCGGGTTGCATTGCCATCGCCTACGAAACGGTGACTGATTCCCAGGGTCACTTACCACTACTCTCACCGATGAGCGAAGTGGCGGGACGAATGTCCATCCAGGCCGGAGCCCACTGTCTCGAAAAGGAGCAGGGTGGAAGCGGTGTCCTGCTGGGAGGAGTCCCGGGTGTGGCAGCGGCGCGTATCGTCGTCCTGGGTGGTGGAGTGGTGGGTACCAACGCACTGCGCATGGCGATCGGAATGGAGGGCAAGGTGACGGTGCTCGATAAGAGCATCGAGCGATTGCGGGAGTTGGATTCGCAGTTCGGCACTCAGTTGAACACCATTTACGCGACCCGTGACGCGTTGGAGCAGTATGTGCTGAACGCCGATCTCGTTGTCGGAGCGGTACTGGTGCCGGGTGGAGCCGCGCCTCATCTCGTTACGCGGGACATGGTGCGCACAATGAGACCGGGTTCGGTAATCGTCGATGTTTCCATCGATCAGGGTGGGTGTTGCGAGACCAGTCGTGCCACTATCCATGCCGATCCAACGTATGTCGTTGACGACGTGGTTCACTATTGCGTTGCCAACATGCCGGGTGCCGTGCCAAGAACGTCGGCGTTTGCGTTGAACAACGCGACGTTACCCTTCGTAGCCCAGTTGGCCGACAAGGGGGCCGAAACTGCCATGCAGGAAAATACGCATTTGATGAACGGCTTAAACGTCCACACAGGGCGCATTACGCATCGTGCGGTCGCTGAGGCGTTAGGGACCGACTACGTGGCGCCACAAGAGGTAATGGGCGATTAGGGAAGCGGATGGTGTTGTGGCGCTAGTATGTGGAGGTGGATCTTGTCGTCGCTCGGGTAGAGCTTGCGAGTGAACGCCTGCGGTTCGATCGACGCCATTCGATCACTTTCGGAAAACAGCGCCAGTTGAAAACGATTGAACCCGTGGCTGTCGCGATCGTTTCGTCCGGATTCCAGAAGCTCGCTCAACTCCGAGGGCGTCAATGAGGCGCTTTCGGTCGACACCAAATAGACCAATAGACGATCGCCAATATTGATGCGCCGCCCCTCAACGGTAACAGGTGCGTCCAATCGGTCACATTGGATGGTTTGAAACACCTCTTCGGGGCAGCCACACCCCAGGGTTTGTTGAACGAATGTTTTAATGGCGTGTTGTTGTGTTGGCATAGTGGCCAAACATAACGCCGATTGACTGACAGGCCAACCCTGTTCGGTGCACGCGATTATTAACGCGGACCTGCCCCCAAATCCCATGCGAGCCGCACCGGATATCGAGGGAGGTTCAAACTACGGTCTATGGGAGAAACAGTCCGACGGTCTTCTCAAAACACTCGCTGGCAGACTCTGCTGTTTCCGCGAGCTGAGCACTGTCCAGATTGACCCGTTCCAGAACTTCGATATCGATTCCCTGTCCGGGCTGAGTTTCCGTCGAGTAGCCACCGCGTTCACAGCGATTCGCCATGTAATCGGCCAGATGGATCAGGCAGATGTCGTTGGTGACTTCGGGACACTCCAGGGGCGAGTGGTGAGAGCCGACCGCTTCGCACAGCGCCTCTGGAAGCTGCCACACGCGCAGAATTCCTGCACCAACGTCTGCATGGCTAAAACCCATTCGATTGCGTTCGGCTTGAAACATCACCTCCTCATCGCCTTCTGCAATGAGAAGTAGTTCCGCCATGGTATCGGGACGTTCGTTGTAGGGCAGCAGACTCCCCACATCGTGAAGTATTCCTGCGACGAAAAGCCGCTCGGGGTGCAGCACGTTACAGCATTTGGCGAGCTCCTCGGCCATCATCGCGGTGAAGACGCTGTGGCGCCAGAACGTATCCATGTTGACCAGCGCGCTAGGCAATCGGGCGAAGACGCTTGTAGCCGACACCGCGATCGCGGGGTTGAACAACCCATTGGTTCCGATCACGGAGACAGCCCGGGAAATAGTGTCGACACGCCGCGGCATGCCGTAATAAGGGCTGTTAACAATTCGTAGCAAGCGGGCGGTCAGCGCCGGATCCATGGAGATGACGTCCGCCATGTCATTCGTTGTGGATTCGGGATTGTTGAGCACCTCGAGAAGTGCGAAATGCACCTGAGGCGGTGAAATAAGATCACGCGTCTCTTCAATAAGATAAGCGATCTCAGGATGTTGCTGTTGTAGCGCGACTTCTGGAAGATTCATTTAGAATCTCGCTTGTTAGCACGTAGATAGTTGATAAAAAGCCTATATAAATGGCAGAGTAATTTTTGCGTGTCGGATCACGTTTTACGGTTTTGATCGATGTTCGTACAAAACGACCGCGAGAAAGAGTTTTTGACATAGCGTTCCTCCTGCAGTTGGCTCTCAATAAAGGGACTGTCAATCACTACAAGGGAACTGAACGCCCTATCGTGGGCATACGGTGGTACGGACGCCAAGTAAACGTGAGTCGCTTACTCTAGTCCGACCCGTTCCTGCTGCGGTCCCTCTACCCTAGCTTTCCAGCCGTAGGCAGGTAACTTTGCGCCCCATCCTTTCGAAATGGTTCGCCCTTGTAACGAAACTATGTTGGATTGACGCATCATTCGTGCCAACAAGAGATCGGTCCTCGAAGGGTATTCGATATCTAGTTGATTGAACGCTAATTATCTTATGTAAGCCCGAGCAGCCCACAAAACCGCAGAAACTAAAAGTCGCGGTAAACGACTCCCGCCGCCCCCCCCAACCGGCACTTTCTGACCCTGCCGGTCACCAAGTAAATCAGTACGTTATACCTGCTACGGCCTGTCGGCGAGGGTGAAGTCGTCGGCGTCCCGACCCGCGGGGAATCGCTCGCGATAGTGATTAAGGGCTTGCTCGGAGAGCGCGAGGGTTACTACCGCCTCCGACTCTGCCAACGTCGCTAACCGCTCCCCCATGGGCGAGATAATGGCACTATCGCCCGAATAGTCGATCTCGTTTCCATCCGCGCCTACCCGATTGATGGCCGCCACATAGCTGAGATTCTCTATCGCACGAGCCAGTAACAGCGTGCGCCAATGGTGACTGCGCCGTTTGGGCCAGTTAGCCACATAAATCAACAGATCGTAGTCATCGCGATTGCGACTCCACACGGGAAACCGTAAGTCATAACAGACCAACGGGCACACCCGCCAACCGTTCAGCTCGACGATCAACCGATGATTACCCGCCGCGTAATGGTGATGCTCGTTCGCCATTCGAAACAGGTGGCGTTTGTCGTAGCAGCGATAGGCTCCGTCCGGTGACATCCAGATCAATCTGTTGTAGAAACTCCCCTTTTCTTCAATGATCATACTGCCGGTAACCGTTGCGCCCAGAGAATGCGCCTGCCCCCTCATCCACTCGATGCTGGGGCCGTCCATCGACTCCGCGTATCGTGGTGCATCCATGGTAAATCCCGTCGTGAACATTTCGGGGAGCACCACCAAATCCGTTTTACCGGCGAGCTTTGCCAATTGAAGTGCAAAACGTTTCCGGTTGGCATCCGCGTCGTGCCACTGTAGCCGGCTCTGTACCAGAGTGACTCTCAGATCTGACATAACTTCTCCGCCGCCGCCTGCAGGGTGTCATCATTTTTGGCAAAACAGAATCGTACCACCCGTCGCGCAGCGTCGGGGCTCTGTTCGAACACCGAAGTAGGAATCGCCGCAACGCCAACCTCGGTAGTCAACCATCGCGCAAACTCAACATCGCTCTTTTCGGCAACCGCACTGAAATCGGCGAGTTGAAAATAGGTGCCCGCCGAAGGCACCAGCGTAAGGGCAGAGTCAGCCAGTAACGAACAGAACAGGTCGCGTTTGGCCTGGTAAAACTCCGGTAAACTCTCGTAGTGCTCGGGATTGCTCTGAAGATACTCCGCGTAAGCGTACTGCAAGGGTGTGGCGACACTGAACGTGACGAACTGGTGCACTTTACGTAACTCTTCGGTGAGACGCGGAGGAGCGATACAGTACCCCACTTTCCATCCCGTCGCGTGATAGGTTTTGCCGAACGACGAGATCACCAAGCTGCGGGTAGCCAGTTCGTCGTGGCGATGCAGGCTCTGGTGGGGCAAACTGTCGAATACGATATGTTCGTAAACCTCATCGGCCACCAGAAACAGATGACGGTCGCGCGTCAGCTCGCACAGTGTGTCGAGATCATCCGCCGATAGGGTGGAACCTGTGGGGTTGTGCGGATTATTTAGAGTGATTGCGCGAGTCTTTTCGTTCACCGCATCCGCCACGCGCTGCCAATCCACGCCGTGGTTCGGTACCTGTAAAGGGATGTGCACCGTACGACCACCCGCAAGCTGGATGGCGGGTTCATAGGCGCCATAGACCGGATCGAATACGATAACTTCGTCGCCCGACCGGACGAGTGCGGTGATGGCACAAAACAGCGCTTCGGTCGCCCCGGCGGTGACAGTCACTTCATGGACAGGATCCACGTTGCGCCCGTAAAGCCGCAACGTCTTCTCGGCGATCGCCGTGCATAACTCGGGAACACCGCCCATGGGAGCATACTGATTCAGTCCCTGCGCCATGAAGCGCTTTACGTTTTCCTGCAGCGCGGGCGGGCAATCGAAATCTGGATACCCCTGTGAAAGGTTGATCGCCCGATGTTTTGTAGCCAGCGTGGACATGACGCTGAAAATAGTGGTCCCCACGTTGGGGAGTCGGGTTCCAGGATCCAGAATTGCGTTAGGCATGAGCCGCTCATGGTTCGACGTGTAGCCGGGATTCTATCATTGGAATCCTACCAGACGCGCCTGGCGCATCGACAATTTACGCCACCGGTAACCGCGGTGTTTCTCTATCGACGAACGGCCCGCCAAGAAAGACAAAGGCTCATTGATATCCAATGGGCCTCTATCTCATCGTTTCAGCAAGTCGACGCGTTAAGCCATAGCAGCTACGTTACCCCGCTCCTTCACACCTGGCGCCAGAAAGCGCCGCTCGGCAATACGGTCGGCCACTTCCACCGTCGTTTCACCCCGCTCCTCGGCTTCAACGAAAATTTCGCTGAGGGTTGCGCCGATCTCATCCAGCTTCTGCATTTCGGCCATCTCATCGTCGCCTTGGATTTCAAAATAGACATCGATGATACCGCCCGCGTTGATGACGTAGTCGGGCGCGTAGAGCATGCCGCGACGATGTAACTCCACCGCATGCCGCTCTTCATCCAACTGGTTGTTGGCAGACCCCGCTACGATACGCGCTTTAAGGCGCGGGATGGTCGCATCATTGATACTCGCCCCCATGGCGCAGGGTGAAAAGACATCGACCTCTTGATCGTATATCTCATCGAGCGCCACGGGTGTCGCATCAAACCTCTTTCGCGCATCCTCCAGTCGCGCCTCCACGGGATCGCTGACCCATAACTTGGCACCGGCATTGTGCAGCATTTCAGCGAGATGTATTCCCACATGCCCCATTCCCTGAATCGCCACTTTAACGTCATCGAGACTGTTTCCACCCAGCGCGTGTTGAACTACGGCGCGAATACCGACGAAGGTTCCGTAAGCGGTGGATGGCGAGGGGTCACCGTCGCGTGGACCGGCCGAGGTGCGCCGTTCTCGAATCCCTGCCACGTGGCTGGTCACCTTCGCCATCTGCTTGAGATCCTCGACACCGGTTCCCGAATCTTCAGCGCCGATGTAGCGTCCGCCCAAGCTTTCGATGAAACGCCCCATCGCGCGCATCAAAGAATCGCTCTTGTGCTTGAAGGGATCGCCAATAATGACCGACTTACCACCTCCGAGCGGTAATCCCGCTAACGCCGACTTGTAGGTCATACCGCGCGATAAACGCAGCACGTCGCGCAGCGCCTCTTCGTCGTCGGCGTACGGATACATGCGGCAGCCGCCCAGCGCCGGACCCAGGTTGCGGTTGTGAATCGCAATGATCGCTTTGAGTCCCGTGGCGGGATCGTGGCAGAACACCACCTGTTCGTGTCTATCGAAATCTTTAGCGTTGAAAACACTCATAACATTCTTCCCCTAAGCAGCTTCCGGAGCCTGCGCTTCATCGAAGTACGCGGCAATCAGCTCCATCTCTCGTTGTTTGGTTTTTTCCCTGTTACTCTCTTTGACCGGTCCAAAGCCCCGAATACTCAATGGCAATCGCGCCAATTCCACAGCTAACGCATGGTTGTGGGATGTCAGCCTCGGCAAGAGGCGACTGACCAGAAGTTCATAGTCGGCAATATCCTGACGTTCCGCGCGACGCTCGTCGCTCCTTCCAAAAGGATCGAGCGATGAACCACGCCACTGCTTAAACCTGGCGAGAAAGCGCATCAGTTTGAACATCCACGGCCCATAGACCCGTTTCGAGACTTCTCCGGTTTTGGGATCGGGTTTAGCGAGCAGTGGCGGTGCCAGATGAAACTTGATGGTGTGGTCACCTTCGAACACCTCATCGATCTGCTCTAAAAATGCAGGTTCGCTGTAAAGGCGCGCCACTTCATACTCATCTTTGTAGGTGAGCAGTTTGAAATAACTCTCCATGACCGCCTCAGCGAGCTCGCTACTGTTGAGCGCCTCCTCGGCCGACCGAACCGTCTGGACCAGATCGCGGTAACGTTCGGCGTAGCGGCGGTCCTGATAGTGGACGAGTTCACCCATGCGGCGCTCCAGGCGCTCTTCGAACGAGTGTTCGTCGCTGATGGGGATCACCGCATGGGGTTGCACGAACCGTCGCACGGCTTCCAGATCGTGTGCAGCCCTACGACCCCAGAGAAACGCGCGCTGGTTCATCTCCACCGCCACACCGTTCAGTTCGATGGCCTGGAGGATGGCCTCCTCCGATACGGGAACGAGCCCTTTTTGCCAGGCACAACCCAGTAAAAAGAGATTGGTTGCGATCGCGTCTCCCAACAGTTTTCGCGCCATTTCGGTGGCGTCGAGAAACTCGGCGTTGCCCTCGCCGACGCCCTCCACGATGGTGGCCTCCATTTTGTCGAGCGGAAACTGCCAATCCGGATTGCGCACAAACTCCGACGTCGGCGTTACCGCGCTGTTAACCACAGCACGCGTAAATCCCGGCGTCGTCTTGGCCAACGCATCGAAGCTGGCGGAAACCACCACATCGCCGCCGATCAATACATTCGCCTCGCCCGCCGCGATACGCACGGCGTGGATATCTTCCGGTCGCTCGGCGATACGGATATGGGAATAGACCGCGCCGAATTTTTGCGCCAGACCCGTCATATCCAGAACGCTCACGCCCTTACCGTCGATGTGCGCCGCCATGCCGATCAGCGCACCAATGGTAATGACGCCCGTTCCTCCCACCCCGGTGACCAAAACGCCCCAGGGCTGAGCGGTGTCGGGTAGCTCGGGCTGCGGCAGCTCATCGAACTGGCTCTCGTCGCCGGTCATCGCTTTTCCCTTGCGTACCTGCCCGCCTTCGATGGTAACGAAGGAGGGACAGAAACCTTTCAGGCAGGTGTAATCTTTATTGCACGCCGATTGATCGATGGCGCGCTTGCGTCCGTATTCGGTCTCGACCGGAATGACCGAAAGACAGTTGGATTTGGTGGAACAGTCCCCACACCCCTCGCAGACCCGCTGGTTGATGAAGACACGCCGCGCGGGATCGGGAAACTCGCCGCGTTTGCGCCGGCGCCGTTTCTCCGCCGCACAGGTCTGATCATAAATAATCACCGAGACACCCGGAAACTCGCGCAGAGATTTCTGCACCTCGTCCAGTTCGTCGCGATGACGCATGGGGACGGCGGCGCCCAGATCCGACGCACTATAGCTTCGCGGCGTACCATCGGTAACAATCACGATTTTGCCGACCCCTTCACCGTCGAGCTGTCGCACCATTTGCGGAACCGATAGCGTTCCATCGACGGGCTGTCCTCCGGTCATGGCGACGGCATCGTTGTAGAGGATCTTGTAGGTGATCGGCACTTTGGCGGCGACCGATTGACGAATGGCCAATAGCCCGGAGTGAAAGTAGGTCCCATCACCGAGGTTGGCGAAGATATGTCGCTCTTCGGTAAACGGCGCCTGTCCGACCCAGGTTACGCCTTCACCACCCATATGGGTGAAGGTGGAGGTATTGCGGTCCATCCAGGTGACCATGTAGTGACACCCGATACCCGCCACCGCACGACTCCCCTCGGGTACGCGGGTAGAGGTGTTGTGCGGACAACCCGAACAGAAGTGCGGCGTACGCTGTATCGAAATCGGCACCTGCGCAAGGGCCTTCTCCTTGGCTTCCAGAAACGCCAAGCGCTCGTTAATTCGAGACGAGGTAAAGAACCGTCCGACCCGGGCAGCGATCACTCGCGCGATCATCGCGGGCGTCAGTTCGCCCGCAGCCGGTAACAACCATTCGCCGCGCCACTGCTTCCCGCTGTTGTCGTCTCCCTCAAAGGCCCACTCGCCCTTTTCGTCGAACTTCCCGATGACGCGTGGACGGACATCTTCCCGCCAGTTGTAAAGCTCTTCCTTCAACAGGTACTCGATGAAATTACGTTTCTCCTCGACCACCAGTATCTCGTCGAGTCCCTTCGCGAACTGGCGTACGCCCTCGGAGTCCAGCGGCCACACCATGTTCACCTTGTAGAGCCGAATGCCGATCTTTGCTGCCAACGCTTCATCGATACCGAGATCGTCAAAGGCCTGCCTCACGTCCAGATACGACTTACCGCTGGTGATAATCCCCAACCGTGGTTGCGGACTGTCGATCACGATACGATTCAGGTGATTGGCGCGTGAATAGGCCAGCGCCGCATAGAGTTTGTGGTGTAACAGGCGTCTCTCCTGCACCAGCGGCGGATCTGGCCAGCGTATGTTGAGGCCATCTTCCGGCATTTCGAAATCGGTGGGATAGACAATGTCGAGTTGGTGCGGGTCGACGTAAACCGACGCCGATCCATCCACCGTATCGGCCAGTGCCTTGAACGCCACCCAACACCCCGAATAGCGCGACATGGCCCAGCCATGCAGACCCAGATCCAAGTACTCCTGGACGTTGGCCGGTGCCAGTACCGGCATCATGACCGCTTTGAACAGATGATCGGTTTGATGCGGTAGCGTCGACGATTTCGCCGCGTGATCGTCACCGGCGATCAGCAGCACACCACCATGTTTCGATGTGCCCGCCGCATTCGCGTGGCGCAAGACATCGCCGCTGCGGTCCACGCCCGGTCCCTTGCCATACCACATGGCGAACACACCATCGTGTTTCGCGCCGGGAAACATATTGAGCTGCTGACTACCCCATACCGCCGTAGCCGCAAGATCTTCGTTAACACCGGGTTGGAAGCGAATATTCTGTTTTTCCAGGAAGCGGCGCGCTTCCCAAAGATTCTGGTCCAGACCACCCAGGGGTGATCCGCGATAACCGGATATGAAACCGGCGGTATTGAGTCCCGCTGCAATGTCGCGTTGACGCTGCAGCATGGGCAGGCGTACCAGCGCCTGGATGCCGGACATGTAGACCCGTCCGGACTCGATAACGAACTTATCCTCGAGAGAAACCTTGGCCACAGCCATAAACCACCCTCCTCAACCCGCGCATGGCGCAGGGTGCGCCGAAGAATGCGTTGCTACCCGAAAACGAGTGATACGCCCCTTAGCAGGGAGACGATCCTATCGAACGTCCGATTTCCAGAGCACGGGAATCGCGCAGTCGATGATAAGAGTAGCCCGAACGGGTGGAGTGGCTGGGATGAGAGCGGGCAGAAAGTCCCCGACGATACAGGTATAGGGTATTCATCTTCTTCTCCCATTGAGCGGGATCGCTGCTCCGATAGTAGGGTTTTGTGCAAATAACACCCTTGTGGAGTGGTATCTGGGCGCAAGACTAATCACATCGTCGCGCCGCGTCACGCTGCAGTGCAGCAAAGAACACGATAACAGTACGCGCCGAAATCTACCGTTAACTGGCGCTTTATCTGAAGAAGCTCAGAGATGAAAATAAGTTGACGATAGAGAATAAACTGGAGGTGGCGTGTCCGAAATCGAGAATAGGCTTCACACCCTGGGCTTGGAACTTCCCGCCCCCCTGCAGCTTCCCACGGGCGTCGAACTACCGTTTCCCTGGGTTAACGTGCGGGGAGATCGCGCCTTCGTTTCCGGCCATGGCGCGCGGAAGAGCGACGGTTCGCTCGCCGCTCCTTTCGGACAGGTGGGGGCTCAGGTGAGTCTCGAAGAGGCCAACGAGCTGGCGCGAAAAACCGCGCTGTCCATTCTGGCCAGCCTCAAGCGCGAACTCGGCGACCTCGATCACATCACCGGTTGGTGTCGCGTGTTCGGCATGGTGAACTCGGCGCCCGACTTTCACCTGCAGCCCGCGGTGATCAACGGCTTCTCCGAGCTTATCCTGGAGCTGTTCGGTCCCGAAGTGGGTCGGCACGCACGATCGGCGGTTGGGCTTGCCGCGCTGCCTTTTGGCATGGCGGTAGAGATAGAAGCAGAGGTGTTCATCGAACGATGAGCCGCTAACCGTTGATAAGCCGGTCGAAGCTAAGGATCTGTCTCTGCAGCTCGGCGCTGTCGTAGTCCAATTTCTCGAAGACATGCTCTGCCAACGGATAGATATCGCTAAACTCGGGCAGCGGTCTGCCCTCTTTCAACAGATCTCGCACGCGCACGATGAACACCCACTGCAGCCACTGGGTAAAACTCAGCGTATCAAAGCAAAAGGGCTGTTCGCTCATCAGCGCGTGAGCAGGCGGCGGCACCTCTTCCCAAAGATCCAGCCGGCGCAGCTCTCCCTCGATAGCGTCAATTACCTGCATCACCCGCCGGTTTTTTGTCTGATGTAACTGGGGTGTCGGTATCGCGCTCAACGCGGACTCGCTACTTTTTGCTGGACGCTTTCTCATCCAGCTCGCGCTGGCGACTGGGCGTATTCTTTTCCGGGTCGCTGAAGGTAAACCGGCCGTAGAGAATACAACCCTTCATACCCGGATCGCAGGGCCGGCCCTCAATCTTCATACAGTTGCCTCGATACTCGTGAGGACAGCCCCATCCGCTCATTGGTTTACCCTAGTGCTGAATCAATCATCGGAGACAAACCGGACGCCGGTACCACCCAAACCGCAGTATCCGCCGGGATTTTTTGCCAGATACTGCTGATGGTATCCCTCGGCGTAGTAAAACTCAGGAGCCGATACGATTTCCGTGGTGATCTGCCCGCGACCGTTGGCGGATAAGCGCTTTTGGTAGGCCTGTCGCGTCGTCTCCGCACTCGCATGCTGAGCCTCATTGTAACAATAGATACCCGACCGGTATTGGGTGCCTACGTCGTTGCCCTGACGCATTCCCTGCGTGGGATCATGTGCCTCCCAGAAACCTGCGAGCAGTGAGTCGAAAGCGATTCCCTGTGGATCGAAAACCACACGAACCACCTCGTTGTGCCCGGTGTTCCCGCTACACACCTCTTCGTAGGTGGGATTGGGCGTATATCCCCCGGCGTAGCCCACTGCCGTCACATAGACGCCAGGCATCTCCCAAAACTTCCGTTCCGCTCCCCAGAAGCAGCCCAGCCCGAACAGTGCCAACTCCATCCCCTCCGGGAAAGGCGGCACCATGCGGTTATTGTTGACATAGTGAGTTTCAGAAACCGGCATGGGTGTGGTTCGTCCCGGTAACGCCTCTTCGGCGGTGGGCAGGGAGAGGTTCTTCTCACGTAAAAAAAGCGGCATCGGGTTCTCCTCACTCCAGTTTGGCCCCAGTAGGTTGCACAACGGCCACGCACTGCTTAGACAATAGCATGGGGGTTGCGTGCCTTCCGCTTGTCGCCAAGCTGCATCGTGAACCCGCGGCGGCAAGCGCGTTCGATGCGACTCCCGCCACCACACCTATCCCTGGTTGTCCGCTATCACCGTGCAGATCACACGGCGCTCCTGCCGGGGTCCATCGAACTCGCACAAAAACAGATTCTGCCAGCGCGACAACCCCAACTCCCCCGCAATGATGGGGACCGTTTCCGATGGCCCGACCAGGCCCGCTTTGAGATGCGAATCGCCATTGCCATCCTGTTGATCGTGCAGCCAAACCCCCTGCGGAATGATCTCGCGTAGAAAGTTCACCACGTCGGTCTGCACGCTCTCGTCCCAGTTCTCTTGGATCATCATGGCCGCCGTCGCCCCCTGCGCGTAGACGTTCACCAATCCGCTCTCAACACCGCTGGAGCGGACCCTGTCCCGTACCAACTCGGTGATGTCCACCAGCTCCTCGCGGCGGTGGGTCTGCAAACGAATCACTTCTCGCATAATCTTTTCGCCTTGAACTCTGATTAAGCCACGTGCCGCATGGGATTGCTCCACCCGACACCTCCCCACTGAGTGGGGGTGCCTCTCTTCAGTGATATTGTCCTCGATGGCGGCAAACGGTGCTATGGGCACTGTCTCGAACGATGCTCGCCGCGGGAGGAGCGCCAAAGCCATGAACAAAACCACGCTCATCGGATTGATGGTGCTGATGTGCATTCAGGTGGCAAACGCTGCCGAGGCGGATCGCCTACTGCGCAAAGCGGGTCGCTACTTCGAACCGCTCCCCGCCACCATGCCCGGCTCCGAAAACGACACTCAGGAGCGCGTAGCGCTTGGGAAAAAGCTCTTCTTCGACAAACGGCTCTCCATCAACGACACGCAATCCTGCGAAACCTGCCACCGGCTGGGCGAGGATGGAACCGGTATCGATCATCTGCCCACGGGTGTGGGCGCGAAGGGCGATGTAGGAACCCGCAACACACCGACCGTGCTCAACGCGGGCTGGCAGTTCGCTCAGTTCTGGGATGGGCGCGCCGAGGATCTCGCCGATCAGGCTAAACAGCCCATCCTCAACCCCATCGAGATGGCCATGCCCAGCGCGGAGGCCGTCGTCGAGAAACTGAATAAAATTCCCGAATACCGAGAGGCGTTTTCCAGCGCCTTTCCGAATGCCAGCCCCGCGCTTACCTACGACAACCTGGCCGAGGCCATCGCGGCATTCGAACGAACATTGCGCTCCGAGAGCCGTTTCGATGATTTTCTCAATGGCGACACTACTGCGCTCAATGAACAGGAGCTGCGCGGCTTCAAGTTCTTCATGAAAACGGGCTGCAACAACTGCCACGACGGCGTGTTATTGGGGGGCGGGCTGTTTCGGAACATCGAAGAGAAGGCACTTTATGCCAATCAATCGGATCGCGGTCGCATCGAAGTGACCAAGGATCCTGAAGATCACATGGTCTTCAAAGTAGCGCAGCTGCGAAATGTCGCGGTTACCGCGCCCTATTTCCACGATGGGAAAATTGCTACGCTTGCGGAAGCGGTTCAGGAGATGAACCGGTTGACCGCCGGCACCGTATTAGAAAAACAGCACGTGGACGACCTGGTGGCCTTTCTCGGCACCTTAACCGACAAAAAACTGGAAGCTAAACGCTAACACCGTAAGCCGGACCAGTAAGAGAATAACGATGACGACGGTTGACGGGGGAGTAACGTCCCAGGGTGATCTCTGGGCTCAATTGGTTGCGCGCACCAAAGAGGCTCAGGCGCACGGCAATCAGCAATCGATTCCCACCCATAGCGAGGAGAGGCAGGATCACGGTCTGCCCTTTTTCCTGCGGGTGGTGGAAAACCTGGGCAAGAAAGACAATCAACGCGAGCACCTGCCGCGTGTCTCCACCAACGAACAACATCCGCTAAGCCCGTTTCTTCCTCCTGAAGAGGATCTGTTTGTCGCCGACATTTCATCCACCCACTTCTCCGTACTCAATAAGTTCAACGTGTTCGATCACCACCTCTTGATCGTGACGCGTGAGTTCGAAGAGCAGGACCGCCTGCTCAACGAAGCCGATTTCGAGGCGCTTTGGCGCTGCCTGCAAGCGTTCCCCAGTATCGGTTTTTACAACGGCGGAGAGGCGGCAGGCGCCAGCCAGCAACACAAACACCTGCAGGTGATTCCGGTGGATATCCACAATCCCATTAGGTCGGCACCGTGGTTGCCCCTGATCGACCAGTATGCCCGGCCAGGAACCGTTACCGATGTTGCAGAACTGCCTTTCCAGCACGGGTTACTCGGTATCGATATCGCGGGATCGGTTCAACCCGGTACCGCGCTTCGCGATACCTATTTCACCTTGCTTAAGCAAACCGGCAGGAACGCGTCCCCGGAAACCGCCACGCGCCAGGAACTCCCCTACAATCTGCTTGTCACGCCGACCTGGATGCTGATGGTGCCGCGATCGCAGGAACGTTGGCACGACATCTCCATCAATGCGTTAGGCTTCGTCGGTGCCATGTTGGTGCGCGATGAAGATCAGGCGGCAGACCTTAAATCCTACGGACCACTAGCGGCGCTCACCGAGGTGGGAATGCCAAAGGCGGATTGAAGGCTGGATCGCGCGCTGCGCAATGTGCCGATCGCTCTGGCGCAGGCCGGTAGCCCATCGTCAAAAGGTACTGCCCGCACCCGAACCATCTCCCGGTGAACGCAGGGACAAGCGGTTCCGGTTCCTCAAGCGACAATGGGTTAGAATCTGCACTCCACCCCCGGTTCGGTGAGCCATGAACAACCCTCCCCTCTTCCTGATTCTCTGTACCGATACCCACGAGAAGCTCCATATGGGCGCAATGATGGCATCAATAGCAGCTGTTTCGGCACGCCCGGTACGGGTGCTGGTGAGCATGAGTGCACTCCTTCGATTTCGTCGTGACCTCTCGGCGACTGAGCGCTACGGAGCATCCGATCCGGCATCGCCGATTCACCAAGAGGGGGTACCCGACACCTTGGAGCTGCTGCGGCAGGGTCGTGCCGCAGGCGATCTCACGATCCACGCCTGCTCGATGGCCATGGACGCTCTACAGCTCACTCTCGATGCCCTTGAAGAGGATCTATTCGACGGCGAGCAGGGCTTAACCAGCTACATGATCGACGCCCAGGAAGGGCAGCTCGTGGTAATTTAAACCCACTGATTCAGGCCGTTTTTTTGCCGCATAGCACAACAAAAAGCGTTTGAGCCACCCACATCCCCTCGGCTAACATCCAAAACCTCTACCTGGTCAGGGTTTTCACCACCATGGATCTTGGGGCACAGCGCTTTGACTATCGAGTGGTAAGCTCCATCTGCGCCATCTCAGGCGTAGTGTTGGCGGGTTTCGCCATCAGCCATGGAGTCTTCGGCGCACAACAACTCTTTTTGTGGATCGGTACCCTTGCCGCGCTGCTTATCAGTTTTGCGTGGGTCACGTGGCGTAACCGACGCATCGTCAACGGTGCAGTCTATTCCGTGTTGGTATGCGCCAACCTGGTGACACTGTTCGCACTCTACAAACTCGAAGCGTTGGGTATCTATTGGGTCTACCCGACCCTTGCCGTCAATTTCGCCTTTCTGCAACCCAAGCCCGGATTGATCAGTAACATCGTCTTTGGTGCGGTCGCGGTCTTCCTAGCGAGCATTTGGGCGCCTAACCAGGAACTCATCCGCATCGGTTTGACGTTTTTTACCCTTATGATGTTCGGCTTCTCTTTCTCGTACTACTTAAGCAAGCAGCACGAAGAGCTGCGTCGATTGGCGAACATCGATCCGTTGACCGGTATCGGTAACCGTCGCGCCCTCCAGAGTGGGTTGGAGGAGTCGGTGGACGCCAACATCCGCTACGGTTGTACTGCCTCGCTGCTGGTCATCGACCTGGATCACTTCAAATCGATCAACGATGCCGAAGGCCATCTGGAGGGCGATCGCGTGCTCTGCAAGGTGGTCGATCTGCTGCAACGGCGGATACGCCAAACGGATCGCGTGTTTCGCTACGGAGGCGAGGAGTTCGTGGTACTCACACCGCATACTTCACTCTCGCGAGCCACTCAATTGGCGGAGCAGCTTCGAGAGAGTGTCGCGGAACTTCACGCACATACCCCCCGCTCCATTACGGTCTCCATGGGGATTGCCGAATTGGAGTTGGGAGAAACCACGGAACAGTGGTTGGCTCGGGGCGATCAGGCGCTCTATCGTGCCAAAGAGGGCGGTCGAAACAAAACGGTCAGTCTCGGTACCTGTTCGGGCTGGACGCATCGAAAACCCGCCGGCGACAAACACAACGAGCTATCCGGACAGTTCGTGCCACCCAATGGCACCTCATCCTAAAAAGGCCTCGTTAGAGTCGAGGTAGGCCGCTTCCTCCGGGCTGTTCTCTCTCCCCAAAACGGCATTGCGATGCGGAAAGCGGCCGAAACGCCGTACGATGTCGCGGTGGTGTTTCGCCCACTTGAGGTTGTCGTTCAGTCCAGCCGATTCGAACAGCGCCACCGAACGATCCTGATCCTCCAGGCTTTCGCTATGCATAAAGGGCAGGTAGAGAAACGCCTTCTGTTCATCATTGAGCTGCTCGTCGAATTTCCTATCGATCGCCGCCGCAGCCACATCACGCGACGCCGATTCAGTCACGAAGCTCTCGGCTTCACCGCGAAACATATTGAGTGGGAATTGGTCAAGAACGATTACCAGAGCCAACGAGCCCTCGGCGGTTTCACCCCAGCCACTGAGCTCGCCTGCCGCCGCGGATTTCCACACATCCAGGAATCGCTCGGTCAACTCGCGATCGAACCTATTCGTTGAGTTAAACCATCGTGGGCGGGTGGATTCCGAAAACCAGAATTCCAAAACAGATTGTGCTGATTCCATATCTTTGGCCTGTCGAAAAGCGTACGCTCGGGATCGTTCGGTAAGCGTAGAACACTTTTTTAGCGGTGAGTCTATACGCGGTCTTCCTTCAACACCGCCCAGAGGGCGACATCCTCATAGCGATCCCACTTGCGCACCCGTTGCCTCAGTATCCCCTCGCGCCGAAAACCGTTCTTTTCCAAAACGCGGCCCGTGGCGGGATTGCGAAGCATGTGGTACGCGTAGAGTCTGTTGAGGCCGAGCGTCTCGAAACCGTAGTTCATCACTACACCGACAACCTCACTCATGTAGCCTCTTCCCCAGGCATCGGGTGCCAACCAGAAACTGAGTTCGCCCTGTGAGTGTTCGCGATCGATATCCCGGATTTCGATCAAACCGCAAAACACCCCTCCGGACCCGGATTCGATCACAAAACTAAAGGCTCGACCCGCCCTGTTTTCCATCTTCTGATGCGTTACGAATCGCTCTGCCTCACCGTCCGGGTAGGGGTGCGGAATAGAAATCATCGTATCCGCCACCTCCCGCACCGCCGCCGCTTTTTGTATCGCTGGCGCGTCCGCTGACGCTAGGGGGCGCAAACGAAGTTGGTCCGTTTCGAGAATTGGCTGATCGTTCATCATTTACCTCTGCCGCACCTCCGGGTCAGCCGCCCTTGGAGAGATAACCGATAAATGCCACCAGTAGAGTTACCACGACGGTCACCCACCAACGCTGCTCCCGCTGATGCGCCAAGGCGCGCGAATGCAGCTCCACTGCCGTATTCAGGAGCGTGCCGATATCTTCTGAAGAGAGCGGGCTTCGCGAAATGCGTTCCCGCTCCTTTACGCTGAGTTGATCGAACGCACGCCGTGTTATCTTCTCTTCCGTATCGACGTTGTAGAGTTTTTGCCGAGTCCTTCTCCACGCGAGCGACGCCTTCTTCCGGCTCTGATCGAGTCGAAAAAACTCCGGATGATCCTTAAACACCGCTTTCCAGTGATCCGCCTGTGTATCCTGTCCGCAGATACGATCGGCCCAAGCCGCGAAATCCAACTTGTAGAACTTGTACGTTCCCATTACCTGAATCGCGGCAATCACATCCGCCAGTCTCGTGGCCTCTTTGAGATAGGGTGATTTTTTGTTCGTCAACATCAGAGCCATTTCCTGGGTCTAGCGCAACTCGCGCACGGTGAGTTATCGTTTTTCAACACGCTCATATTCAACCCTCGCGTAACAGGCGCCTCCACGCTCTTTGACGATGTCAATGAGCGTGATTCCATACCTTGGTTAGCGAACCCTGCTCACTGGAACGGTACGCTTATCGTTTCAGTCGACTCTTTTCCTTGAAGTACTCCAGCGCCTTTAACACAAACCTCGCATACGCCCCTGTTTGCCCTCCGCCCATTTCAATGGCCACGTCGATGGTTTCGAAGATCTCGTCGTCTGTCGCACCGGCCTGCAGGGCCTGGTCGAGGTGCCACTCCATACAGGGTTCGCATTTGGTCACGATGGATATGGATAATGCCATCAGCTCTTTCGATTTCTTACTGATGGCGCCATCCTCGAAAGCTTTCTCCTCCAGCTCGAGAAAGGGCTTGTAGGTTTTCACATTGTTCAAAAAGGAGACATGAAGTCGCTTTCGATCTTCGATGCTCTGCTCAATTTTGCGGATTACCAAGTCAGACACTCGCTTGCTCCTTATTCGAGTACTTCGACGCTACGCTCGTCCAAAAAGACAACATCTGTTGCCTCAGAATAGACGAAGCCTGCGGCCGCCGTTAGGTCTGCATTTTGACGAGTTCAGAGACCTCAAGCGATCCGCCGATATCCAGGAAAGGGCACTCCTTCGCGACCGACAAAGCCGACTCCAACGAATCAGTCTCGATTATCGTGTAACCGGACATCGCCGTCGCACCACCCTCGGTAACGGAACCATCGGGGTGCACCGTTCGCGTATCCTTGAGTGGATTGGCTGGGCTGACAGCAGATTCTCCCAATGATGAGAGCCACTCCATATAGCGGGCAAAGTGTTGTTTACCCTCTTCGGGAGTGAGGGGCTGGTCTCCACCCAGATAGACGATAACGAACTGTGGCATCTCTTTCTCCTTGTTGTATTGCGGTTAGTTCTACGTGCGATATAACCGACTATCAAGAACCCCCTGAACTCCGGGTGATGCATCACCGATACCGCATCGCCTCTGGAGTGAAATAGGCCGGGTTTGAAGCGTTTTTGTTAATGCTCGCCATTAGAAGGCACCCACTATGCACCGAGCAGCGGTAAGTGTTTAACCTTATGATATTTCAACGATAATTCGATGCAGTGTTTTAGTTGATCGCGAGGTATCGGATCGTATTCGTCAAAGACGATAGCCCTATTACCCTCAAACCTGAACACGCCTCCATAGAGCTCCTTGAATGTATCGACGAGCTTGGTATTGCAATTGAAGTACACCGCGTACTGATCCGGTGTTTTCGCCTTCCAGTCGAACCTCACCGTACTCCCGTGTTTGACCAAGTAGCTGGGTTCCCCCCACTTCAAAGTCTCCTCGACTTTGCCAAGATCACAAGACTCCGCCACTTCCAGAATCAGGGCACGTATATCGTTAAGCCTTTCCCGGATGTGCACGGGGTAGGTGTTCAGCTTCTTTTCAACTTCCCGATTCATGATACGTATTGACGATGTAGAAGCACTATTCAGAATTCCAAACTACGCTGAGGTGTCCGGTCGGCGCCACTGATGAAGTGCCAAATAGATCACCCCACACAGTGTGCTCCCAAAGATAAGGACATTGGAAAGCATAGAGTCGAATTCGTAGTGTTCATGGGATGCAAACAGTGCATGGAGAACACCGTGTATCACCATGAACGCTGCAATCGCCAACATGGATCGAACGCGAACCACCCGGTTCTGGCTCGCCATCAACGCGATCAACACCGCAAAAAGAGGAATGTGAAAAAGCACGAACACAAGCTCACCGTGCTGTTCGGGCAACCAACTGGTTAGCGGAAGCACGAGCCACTCGCTGTTAGACATCGCATCCAGCTCATGTGTAAAAAGTGTCCCGACGCCCAGATAGAATATGTAGTCTTTCATCAGCGACTTATTGCTCTGCCCGCCTCGATTAAGAATTCCAGGGTGAGATCGCCTGGCGCGGATTAAGGTTCACACTCACCTCCCTGTTAGGAGATATCGATCATCCGTCTCAGACTCTTCGCCATAACAAGCCCGGACTCAACGCCCCGGTAATAACCCCTCTTTTCGTCAATCAAGTGGAATCCGAGGCGCTTATAAAACGCTATCGCGCCCCGGTTCTCGGATCTTACTTGCACGAAGATATTATATGAGCCCGAGGTTACGGCCACCGCTTCCAGCCAATGCACGATCTGCGAACCAATCCCCAATCGGCGAAAGGGGCGTTTAACCGCCAAGAGGTCCAAATTCGTCTGATCGTCACCATAGGTCATTATGCCGAAACCGGCTAACTGCATATCCATTTGCGCAACGACCACATTCTTCGTACGGTCGCCTATTATTTTCTCTATCCGTTGAGGCGTATACTTCCAGCCAAGTCCATACTCAATGTCACTCTTCGACAACTCGCCAATATCGGAGGCGTCTGAACGTACCGCCAGTTCGATAGTTACCTTCTCTTCCAACACGACGATCGACCTTCTATTCAGAGATAGGGAAATACGGGAGATATCCGCAAAAACGCCTGGCCAGACGAGGTTGCTGCGCGTACCAGGCAGTGCCTCTAACGGTTTGGCTTCTTCTCTACCAGCCGCGTGATTTCATCACATTTAAAGCACTTCTGATTATGGACTGAAGTCAACTCACCGCATCCTGCACAACCGTATTTCTCGTGCTGGTTTTCTAGAAACGCTGTCGCGCCGTTATCTCGAACAAACTCCAAATTCTGTTTTACACTCATACCGTAGTTGCTTCTATACCGTTTATCCATGCGGTCTATCTCTTTGCAGGGATACTGATCGCACTCGAAACAGAACTTCGCGTTGGCGTTCCCTTCTAACGAATGGTTTATACCCGAACGCTTTTCAAATAAGTAGGTACACTTTTTGTTGCTCGTTCTGCAGCCCGTACATTGACTTCGGTTGAGATTATTACTATAGGCGAGATAGTTGCTGCAGATCGCGCAATTCATTCCACACGGTGCGATGAGATCTTCAGCGATTGGATTGGTTTTCTTCATTGGCGGTACCTTAACTACAGAGAGTGACGATTCGATTACCCCTCCACTACCACGCAGTCCATCTCAGTCTCCACCAGCCAGTCTGAATCGATGAAACGACTCACTTCGACAAACGTACAGGCTGGCCTTATTTCGGAAAAAAGCTCCCCGTGAGCTTTCGCCGCCTCCTCCCACTGGGAGATATCGGTGGGCATAATGCGGGTTCTGATAACATCGTCAGCTCTTCCCCCCGCCTCCTCAACGGCCTTTAGAGAGAGCTCCAAGCAATACTTGGTTTGACCGTAGACATCGCCGCGATAAGTCGTTTCGCCATTCTTAATGGGTGCGGTGCCGGAGACGGAGATGACGTCGCCAATCCTACAAGCTCTTGAAAAACCGATGGGTTCTTCCAGGTGAGAGCCAGAACTAACCCGTTTCCTCATCTCTTCCCCCGGCAGGCACTGTTTTGGGTTGCGTCAAATCGGTCCGCCTCTTGCGATGCATGAACTATCTCTCTTCCACCTTCTGTATCGTACCTTGGGCTGCTGCCACTAATGTTTCCTGTTCGTCCTTAACCGCGAACACCCTACACTCACACACAGCCACCCTCTTACCGGAAGAGATAACGCTGGATCTCGCAATCAGCGTATCGCCAATGGCCGGACGAACAAAGTTGATCTTATATTCGGTGGTGACGCTATCACCCAAAACAGATCCTCCGGCATAGGTAAGGCAATTATCGACCAAATAACTAACTACGCCCCCATGGACAAAACCGTGCTGTTGTTTCAACTCTTCCCTAACAGGTAGACTGATTTCCGCACTACCCGCCTCGAACGAAGTCAGCTCAGCACCCACCAGTTTGCTGAACGGTTGAAATTCCAAAATAGCCCGGCCGAATTTTAGTAGATCTTCCATCTATTTAGGTTTCTCTTGTACCGTGGGGCTAACGTGCAGCCAAACCAGAGCTTTGATTATCCGGTGCATCGAGCGATTTGCTATGCCTTTCAGTCAACTCAAGCGCCCTTCACCAAATCTTGGTAAATGTTTATCTAATTCACTCCAGTTTGCCTTGTAATTAGTATAAATCTGGGCATCGATCTTTACTGGTATATCATCATTAAAAGTGGCAATTGCTAGCTCCATTTCTTCAAACGATGCTCCTTTGACGCGAAAACCCAAGCTAGATCCGCACGCACTACAAAACGTCCGCGTTGTTCCATTTTGGGCGCAATACTCCTTGAGTAATTCCCTGCCGGCGAGCCATGTTAAACCACGAACACTAACTAATGTTCCGAACGCCGCTCCATGGAATTTTCGGCACATCGTACAATAGCAATTAGCAGCCCTATCACTGAATCCTTCCACTAAGTATTGCACTCCACCACACAGGCAAGAACCTTGGTATTTTTCGCTCATTTAAACTTAAACCCTACAGTGCATATGTTATGTACCCTTTTTTGATAGGGCATTGTGAAATTCCTTCTCATACTCCTCTATCTTTTCATCCAATTTTAGTTGCGTCGCTACTTTTTTGATTCGACGCTAAAAACCTGCTTTACACCCGTTTTTTCGTGCAATCGTCTCGAGCTCCAACATCGCTTCTATAAGCTCGCTTTCTCGTGAGTTTGTTTCATAGCTCTCGATTGGATATTCCTTCAACGAGTGAAGAGAGGGCTCGTTTAAAAACTTAGAGGCCTGACTTATTTGCGCTGAGCTATAACTGAATCGGGTGTTTAAAGAATGTGAAAAATAGCGGTGTATCTGGTTGATGGGTAGTCGCCAGACCAATCACTCAACCAACAGGGATACACCGCTATGAAGAAAGAGAATAACGTTGTTGCGTTTTCGGGTCGACAGGAACTCACTGATGGCCTGACTGAATTACTGAGAACAGGGGCAGTTCAGCTGATTCAGCAAGCAGTAGAAGCGGAGTTGGCCGGATTTATGGAACAGTTTTCAGCTCGCTTACTGGAAG
>Ga0209679_1000104_pt1 | contig 41840 bp, 41 predicted proteins | sample WorMetHEROISLAND_4_FD_187408 | JGI IMG/M metagenome (GOLD analysis project Ga0209679, IMG submission 187408) | Marine gutless worms symbiont microbial communities from Max Planck institute for Marine Microbiology, Germany - Olavius sp. 2 HERON... ...
CAGTGGGGACAACCCACACCATCGGGCCAACGGCGCCCTTCGAGATAGAGTCGCGCCGACTCCTGATCGGGGAAAATCTCGAAGAGAGGGAAGGTACTGATCGTGGATTTGCTCATGACGCACTCCCTCTTGCCACTCAGGATACGGTGACGAAATTGGTGGAGTCAAGTATATAAATCCCAAAGCCTAACCATCGTACCCTCCGCAAACCGTATTCAGTGTTTATTGTTGATATCTACCACTATCGGTATGCGGCATAGTCCCTTCCGCCAACCCCTTCTCTACCGCAACGGGCATAGATCAAAACTTAACTGCGTTTCCGGGTTGGGTTAGCGAGCCTTTACCTTGCCTGTGCAGGCAGTCTCCCTAGATTTAATCACCTATTTTTATTCACGATTTTTAGGTAACGGGCGACGCTACTGGGCTTTTTGTGGTTTGTCAAGTTGTTTTTTTATCGGACACTAGAAACTGGTTATACCGCTAGCGGGAAGAAATAGGCGGGATTCAGCTGATGACACCGGCGCTGACCACCCGGTTCCGACCCGTCCCTTTGGCTTGGTAAAGCGCACCATCCGCGGCATCGAGCAGGCGCTTACCGCGCTGCTCCAAATCGCTGGCTATGGCATCACTATCGAGTGCCGCCACCCCGATGGAGAGAGTGACTTGAAAAGGGTCGTGTTCAGGGTGGTTGAAACTCGTCTCACCCAGTGCGCTGCGAATGCGCTCTGCGATAACAACGGCCTCGGACTCGGGAGTGTCGGGAAATAGCGCAACGAACTCCTCGCCCCCATAACGCGCGAGGATATCGACATTGCGAAGATGGGCCTTGATGATGCGTGCCACACCCTGCAGCACGTAGTCGCCCACCGCGTGTCCGTAAGTAGCGTTGACCTTTTTGAAGTGATCCACGTCGAGGAACAGGCACGAGAGCGGGTGACACTCGCGCTCCACCCGTCGCAGCTCCTCCCCGAAACGCTGATCGAAATAGCGCCGGTTGTAGATTGAGGTCAATGTATCGGTCAGGCCCACCAGTTTCAGTCGCTCGTGGTTGAGTGCGTTTTCCAGGCATACCGCCACCACCGCACCGAAGTGGGCAAGAAAATCTGCGGGCAACGTGCCGCGGTAACGTTCCGGATCGTCGCTCCCCAAATTGAGGCTGCCGATGATCCTCTCCTCCCGAACCAAAGGAAGCAGCGCGGCGCTTGCGGGTTGCGGACAAGGCGGGGGAAACAGTGTCGATTCCGACCCCGGGACGTAGCGACCTAATTGCGGCGCGGTCCGTTCATCGAAATAGGCTCGCAACGGTTCCGCGTCATCGAAGAAAAGTACCTGGGGAAACTCATCGAGCTGGACACCCAGGTACTGCAATAGATGGCGAATTTCGTGATCGCTGTCGAGTAGCGCGAGGGTGATGACCTCGAGATGGAACTTGACACGTGTCTCATGGATCACCATCAACAACAACTCATAGAACGATGCGATACTGAGAAGCTGCAGCTCCTGGGCCTGAAACCGACGCATCCGATCTTCGTTGCCCTCCGCCCAGTGCATCAATACCTTAAGACGGCGGTGCAGGCTCCGGTTCTCGGTTTCGAGATCCCGCGCGCTGCTTTTTCCCTTCTGTCCCATGGATATCGTTTTCGTCACTGGGCTTCACATAGACCTAGATGGCGATTGGTTAGGATTGCATAGTGCCGGGCAATGTAAGGTGACCGATGCCTCAGCTCAAGTGGAATCTTCCTCGGAATCGGACGCCGCGTCGGTTTCGCTCTCTTCCTTGCCGTGCTCGGCAAAGCTACGACGAGCCTCGGAGAAGGCCTGTAGTTTCGACTCGACGCGGGCGTTGATCGACGCGTCGGGGAACTCGCCGTCCGCATCGCGTTGACCCGCCGTCACCCCGGTCAGCAACTCGATCGCCTCATCGATATGCGTCGCTGTATAGACCGCAAACTCGCCGCGGCTCACCGCCTCTACGATATCTTCGCGCAGCATCAGATGCTTGGCGTTCGACGCCGGTATCAGCACGCCCTGCTCTCCGTTCAAACCCCGCGACTGGCAGATGTCGAAAAACCCCTCGATCTTTTCGTTCACTCCGCCGATGGCCTGGATGTCGCCGTGCTGATTGGCCGAGCCGGTCACCGCCATCGATTGTCGAATCGGCGCCTCTGCCAACGCCGAGAGCAAGACGCAAAGCTCGGCCACCGACGCGCTGTCGCCCTCCACATACCCATAGGACTGTTCGAACACCAGGCTCGCCGATAAAGAGAGCGGACGATCGGTGGCAAATCGTGCGGCCAAAAAGGAGGAGAGAATCAGTACCCCCCTTGGAGTGGATGGCGCCGCCCAGCTCTACCTCGCGCTCGATGTCCACCAACTCCCCTTCGCCGAGACGCGCCGTTGCGGTAATGCGCGCGGGCTGACCGAACAGACGCTCGCCCAGTTGCATCACCGACAGCCCGTTGATCTGCCCAATCTTTTCGCCATCGGTGTCGATAAGGATCGTGCCGCGGCGAATCTCTTCCTGCAGGCGCTCGGGAATGCGCCCCGTACGATAACGCTGCGCCTGGATGGCTTTGTTCACATCGGTGACGGCGACGACCTCTCTGCCCGATTGGTTCGCCCAATAATCCGCCTCGCGAACCAGGTCCGCCAAACTGCGCATATGCGTCGATACGCGCTCCGAATCCTCTGCCATGCGCGCCCCGTGCTCGACGATCCGCGCGACTGCCTCGACATCGAAATGGCGTAGATTCTCCTTACGCACGAGAGTGCCGATGAGTTGCGCGTAGAGCCGATCGTTCTCCGCGCTGCGCTCGACGCGATCCTCGAAATCGGCGGCCACCTTGAACAGCTCATTGAAATCGGGATCGTACTCGCACAACAGGTAATAGTAGATTCGATCACCGATCAGCACCACTTTGACGTCCAGCGGAATGGGCTCCGGTTCTAGCCCGACGGTGGAGACGAGGCTGAGCATCTGCCCCAACGACTCGATACTGATTTGACCGGCACGAAGCGCTCGCTTCAGCCCCTCCCAGGCAAACGGCTGCATCAGCACTTTGTGAATTTCCAACACCAGATAGCCACCACACGCGCGCTGCATAGCGCCTGCGTGAATGTGGGTGAAATCAGTAACGAGGGCCCCCATCTGCGCCACATGTTCCACGCGCCCGAAGAGGTTCTGATAAGTGGGATTGTCCTCATAGATCACCGGCGCGCCATTGTCGACCGCACCGTTGTCGATCATCAAATTCACCGCATAGCGAATTTCCAGCGCGTCTGTACCGCCCGTTTCCGTCTGCTCGGTGGAGGCGCCGGACTCGCTCTTCTGGGAATCATCCAGACGTGCCAACACATCCCGTTGCAGGGCGTCGAGGTGGTCGATGACGGCGGTGAGATCGGCATAGTGTTCGCGCATCTCCGCCGTCTCGTGAGTGACCGCCTCAAGCGCCACCTGCTCGTTGAGCTGGCGCACCTTATCGCGCGTCTCGCGTCGCCAACTGGGGATCTGACGCAGTAGTTTCTCCAGTTTGGCCTCGAGCCGCTCCCGCTCCTTCTCCAGGCGCTTGACCTCTTCGTCGGGTAGTTCGCTCACCTTTTCCGGGGGCAGAACCTCGCCATCGCGCAGCGGTGCAAACAGGAACCCGGTAGGGGTGCGAATCAATCCCAGACCCGCCTGCGTCGCTTCATCTCCCAGCGCCTGAAAAGCCGCCTCCTGGCGCTCTTTAAGCGCTGCATCCATCTCCTGGACCGCCTGTTGATACTCTTCCCCTTCAAAAGCGGCGGGAATAACAGTGCGCAACTCCTCCACCAATTGGCGCAGGTCGCTCTGGAACTGCCGGCCACGACCTGCCGGAAGGCTCAAAGCATTGGGACGTTGGGGTTGCTGGAAATTGTTGACGTAACACCAATCCGCCGGACGCGGCCTACCTGCGGCCTGCTGCTCCAAAAACTGCCGTACCGCCGACTGTTTACCCATCCCCGGCGGACCCAGTACGTAGAGGTTGTAGCCCTCGCGTTCCATGCCGACGCCAAACTCCAGCGCGGCCAGCGCGCGCTCTTGCCCGATGATAGTGGTGAGATCCTCCAGATCAGCAGTTGTTGCGAATTGAAGTTGCTGGGGATCGCAGCGTTTACGGAGTTCTGCCGGCTCGAGTGGATGCACTATTCTATTTATCCTCTAAAGTCCGTTATCTATCTACATCCGAGGATACCAGTATCAGAGATATCTGACTCGAGATAACAGCAGATTCTATTGCTGGTAGCGTTTTTATGGGTCGGCTACTATCCTTCATCTGTTTCCGCCGCAATCGCTGACAACAAAAAATAGAGCCCTCACTGCCAATAAGGAGGCCATGATGAGTGCGAAAAAAGGCATCGGTGCAACCGGGTGGATCTCCCTGGTCGGCGGACTCACCTTACTTCTCTTTCAACTGCCCGCCCTAGCCGGCGGTGGCGCTTGCACGCCGGCCGCCCGCTACAACAGCGGCCAGGTCATTAAGTATCGGTTCGAATCGTTTAGTAGCCAGTTTTCCGTCGCTTACGAGCGAGCCTTGATCGGAAAAGCATTCCGTCTCTGGTCCAATTTGGCCAACCTGGGCTTCACTGAAGTCTCTTCCGGCCAAGACATCCTCGTGCGCTGGCAACCGCTCCCACCCAATGTCCAAGGGGGCTACTTTCACTCGACGCGCACGATTGCCTTCAATAGCACACTCCTCTGGAGCGACGATGGCACTACGCCAGACGATCTGTTTCACGTCGCGGCCCATGAAATGGGGCACGCACTGGGACTGTGTCACACCACCGGATATTCGGACGTTATGGGCGCCCCCTATGGCTTCGGCCCCTTTAAACGCTTCCTGCGTAAGGCTGATATCGACCAGCTTAGAAGTCTCTATTCGATCAGAAACTCGACGGGTCAGGTACGAAACGGGTTAACGGCCGGCGATTTCGAAGTGGGATCAGGCCGTGAAGTGAGCGTTCTACGTAACAGCGACGGTAATCTCTACACCTTCGCATGGAAAGGCTTTCGCCAGGAGATTCTGTTATCGGAACGCGCTTCGAATTGGCACCCGGGTGCCGGCTCCAACTGGTTGTCGTTGGTTGCAGCAAACCTCGACGGTCAACCAGGAGACGAGATGGTCGCCATGCGTAACGCCTCCAACGGAATATATGCCTACGGGGTCGATCAGTACGGTTATCACCTTGTTGCCCACACCACGATACCCGGACCCTCGGTGGGATGGATCAACATGGTATCGGGAGATTTCGTTGGCGACCAAAAAGATGAGATCATCGCGGTGCGCGACTCCGACGACGGCTTCTACCTGTGCGAATATGACGGCACCAGTAAACTGCGCTGGATGGCCTACAACAACTCCGCTGCGCCCACTACGCAGTGGCAGTTTCTGGAATCGGGTGATTTCGATGGCAATGGTCGCGACGAACTCATTGCCATCGATGGTTACAACGATACCCTCCATATTTACGAATGGAACGGTACCAGTTCGCTCCAACTCGTTGACTCTTACCAGCTGGATCTCTATTCCAGCTTCGATTGGCAGGATGTGACGACCGGAGATTTTGATGGCGACGGTCGAGGCGAAATCATGACGCTGAAAAAGAGCAACAATCGATTGTTTCTGTTCGATGTCGCTGTCAGCCCGTTTGGGGTCCGGACTATCGAGTACACCGCTAAAAGTCGCTACAGCTACTACGACAAAAAATGGACCGCCATCACCCAATTAGGGGGTTATGACGAAAACTGCGCCGTCGTCAGCGATGATGCCAGCGGCAATCTTCATCTATTCTGTTACACCCCTTCCCAGTCACCCTACATCGAGTGGAAAGCAGAGGGTTAGCATTCGATCGCGATTGCACTCTACAACCCACCATCGTTCAAGCTATCATGCGAGCAATAGTAAATAGGCTCGTCCGATTCCGGGCGAGCCTGGAGAGCCCGATGCCCAGTCACTCGAAACCCTGCTTCATTTTCTTATTGGTTACCGCCTTATCGCTACCCGCCCCCGCCGACGCGGGATGGAAAGATTTTTTACGCGAACTAAAGGAGAACTTTAGCGGGGAAGAGAGCACTTCGATTCCTTCGGTCACCACGCTCTCCCAAGAGGAGATGATCAACGGTCTGAAGGAGGCCTTGCAGGTGGCCACCGAACGCGCCGTCGATAGATTGGGGCGCGAGAACGGATTTCTTGCACATCCGCAACCACGCATTCCCATGCCTGAATCACTCAATAAGATCGAAAAACTGCTGCGAAAACTGAAACAAGACGAACTGGCGGACGAGTTCGTTGCCACGCTAAACCATGCGGCGGAACGAACGGTTGGCGAAGGTGCCGGTGTCTTCGCCGACGCCATTCGCGGCATGACCTTGCAGGACGCCGCCGGAATACTCAACGGCCCCGACAATGCCGCAACACACTACTTTCGCCAACGGACCGAAACACCGCTGACGCAACGCATGCAACCCATCGTCAGCAGTGCCACCGAAGCGACGGGCGTCACGCGCACCTATAAGCGAGTGCTCGACAAGGCGGATTTCCTGGCGCGCTACATGAAACCCGAGGAGACGGATCTGGATGCCTACATCACCAACCGCGCGCTGAACGGTCTGTTTCACGAACTGGCGTTGGAGGAGGCGCGGATTCGCAAAGATCCGGTAGCCAGAACTACGGAGTTGCTGCGCAAGGTATTTGCGAATTAACCCCGACGTTCGCCTCGTTTGCCTCGTTCGCTTCCCCTCCTTCATCGAAACGCACACAGCCGGTACACTGCGGCGACAATGACTAGAAAACGGGCAATAGTTGTGGGTTGCGGTTTCGGGGGACTGGCCGCCGCTCAGGAACTGGCGCATAAAGCCGGGACATCCATCGAGGTGATAGCGTTCAATCGCACACCGGTGCTCTACAACTACCCCGTACTCCCGCGACTGCTGCTCGCCGACATCGAACCATCGCTCATCGACAAACCGTTACAGTCGCTGTTTAACGCCTCATCGATAACACTGCGAGCTCAAAAGGTGGAAAGCATCGACCCGGAGCGTGCAGAGATCTCCACCAGTGAAGAGGCGCTAAGCTACGACTATCTCATCTTCGCCCCCGGAGGAAGGGCGATTCCCATCGATCAAGACGATGGCTTTGCGGTCTACTATCCGAAAGCGGCGCGACACTTGATTCGGTTGCGCGAAGAGCTCACAGCGCTTTGCGCCAGAACCACGGATCGTAATCGCGTCCATCGATTTGCCGTTGTGGGTGGAGGACTAACGGGTATCGAATTCGCCGCAAGCCTGCGTATCGCAACCCACCGTCTATGTCATCGACACCGCCGGGATCCCAACTCGGTCACGGTATCCCTGTTCGAACAACGGGAACGCATTGCCCCCGCCTGTCATCCGCGATTGAGCGAAAAACTGACGCGACTGCTTAACCAACGTCATATCAACGTGGAGACCGGGTGTCGTGCCGAACGCGTGGCTAGCGATCATCTGATCACCCACTCGGGCAAAGTGCCCGCCGACCGCGTACTCTGTTGCGTCGGCAGCAAACCCGATTTACGACTCTCGCTAACGAATCGAGACGGTAATCGTAACGGGCTACAGGTTCTACCCACGCTACAACACGTGGATTGGCCCAATGTATTCATCGTGGGCGACGCCATAAACAGCGACGCGCCACTCCATCAAGAAACCAAGCGAGCCAGTCACGCCATGCGACAAGGCCGCGCTGCCGCGCAAAACGTTTTACGCCTCGCGCGCGGAGCGAATCCGCTTCCCTATCGACACCCCGTTCTTCCAACACTGGTTTCGTTGGGTTTGGACTACGCTTTACTGGAATATCGCGGTTTTTGCGTGGGAGGCACGATCCCGGCACGCATCAAACATCATCTGGAAACGCGATTTTAGTCACGGAACATGAATCAGTTTTTGTAGCAGATTGAAACCAGCATCTTTCTCAACGTTCCACACCAGCTCTGTTGAGACGGATACCGTCGTCTTCACGGGAGTTCTGAAGAGTATGACCGATCGAAGATTACACTCGATAGCGTGGGTGATCGCCTGCCTGCTACTGAGCGCCTGCAGCAGCGCAGTCCGTTGGGAACCAAAGCCGGCACCCGTTGTGGTGAAGACCACGCCGTCGCCCACGAGCCGACTATCCACCAGCATCGGTGCTTCGGTGGTGAAAACCGCCAGCCGACAGGTCGGTGCACCTTACCGATTCGGGGGCGCCTCGCCCAAAGGTTTCGACTGCAGCGGGCTTGTCCACTATGCCTACCGCAACGCCGGGCTACGCGTACCGCGAACCACGACTTCGCTTTATCGTACGGCGCGCCCCGTCTCGCTCAATGAACTGCAACTCGGCGATATTCTGTTCTTCTATTTTGACGACAAAATCGGGCACGTCGCCATCTATACCGGCGGTCGTAGTTTCGTACACGCCCCTTCGAGTGGTAAGTACGTCGTGCGAGGGAGTTTAGAGAGCCGGTTCTGGCGTCAACGATTGGTGAGCGCCGGCCGCCTCTACTGACCCGAACCACCGCCGATTCCTACCAGTTGCGCACCGCCCCCTCGCCCTCGGAGTTCAGCGGACGCGCGATTAAACCACCGGCGTTGAGCCGCACCGCGTAACGCGCATTGTCCGCCATGGGGAGATAGGTGGCACTGCCGTAGGTGGCATCGACCCAGGGTAGCCACTGTTGATAGTGTCGCGCGAAACGCCACAGATCCAAACTGGCATCTTCGCTCAGGGCATAGGCGGTTCGCGTCTCGGTGCGCTCACGCGACACTTCACCATGGCGACCGCTGATCCGTTCCAACCGATAGAGTGGATCGAATCCCATCAATGTGGCAACCCCGTGCCAACGGAGTACACGGGCGTCCAACTGCCACTCATCCCCCTGTAACTCCCAGTGACGAATATCACCGGACGGCTCTTCGAGCCGAGCGACAAACCGTGCATCGCTGATGCGCTGGAACTGCAACTCGGCGACGGGCTGCTCGTGAGTGAATCGCTGATACGTGTAGAGATTACTCGCCACACCCAAACCCAATCCCGCCAGCAGCGTAAGCACCACTCCCGACAACGAGAAAGTGGAGCCGCTGATCACTTTGCGCCGAACGATACGGGTGGCGCCTCCAAAACAGAGACCGACGCCGACAGTCCCCACGATAGCCAATACAACGATTCCCAGCGATCCCATCACGCCGCCGACTCCACACGGGAGGCGTCTTGCAGACCCTCATCCAGGAAATCGGGAATGCGCGTCTCAAGCCAATAGGCGGCACTCCACGGCCACGCCCCGGTCACGAACCCGACGTGCCCTCCGGTTTCGGATAACTCCATCACCACCCCCGGACCCAGTTCGTTCTCTTCGGGAATGACACCACGAATCATAAAGGGATCGTCGGCGGCGTGGATGATCAACGTAGGAATCGCGATCCGATCGAGATATTGACGCGAACTGCAGCGCTGATAGTAATCGTCGACGCCGTCAAAACCGTGCAGTGGTGCGGTGACCGCATCGTCGAAACGCCGAAACGTGTTCAGCGAATCGATATCCACCGCCTCAACCGGTAGCGACACCCGGCTGACCTTGCACCGCAGGTTGATACGCATACGACGCAACAACACCCATTGGTAGAGACGGGAAAATCCGATCTCCAAACGATCCGCAACGCTCCCGAGGAGAAAGGGAACCGAAACCGCCACCGCTGCGTTAACCGGTGCCCCCCCCCCGCCGCACTCTCCCAACCATTTCAAGAGCACGTTGCCTCCCAGAGAGTAGCCCACCACACCGATTGCACGCCCTGGAAATCGCTCGATCAGGAGATCCACCATACGGGCGAGATCGCCGGTTTCACCGGAGTGATAGCTACGTTGGAGTCGATTGGGTTCACCGCTACAGCCACGAAAATGCATCAACACCGCCGTGTAGTCGCGACGTTGCAGCTCGGCAAGCAGTCCGGCTGCGTAATTGGACTCTACCGACCCTTCCAATCCGTGCAGCAACAACACCACCGGTCCCGAACCGCCTTCTGCCCAATCCAGATCCAGAAAATCGCCATCGGGCAGCTCCAAGCGCTCGCGGCGCAGGTCGGGTCGCGGCGTTCGTCGCACGCTACTCGCCCACAGCGTCTGCAGGTGGGGTCCGCTCAGCCACCACGGCGCTCTGAAGGAACCGATCAATCGCTTACCCAACCGCCGACATCCTTATTGAACGCCCATCTGTACGACGCAGAACCCTTTATCGGCCCTCTGATGTTCGACGGGTTGCAAAATCCGTAAACGGGCCAAGATGAAGTGCGGATCTCCGTAACCGGTTGTTCCCCTGGCCAGGGTTGCAACACCGTATTGGCTCACTTGTGGGCCTCCCTATTGGCGATGCGAGAAGACTTCAAACTCTAAGAAACACTACACTAGCATAACGCCCGAGCTGGGCATGCGCAGCGCGAAACACTACCATTGCCACTATGACAAACGCCGTAGAGATCAAACAAAAGCTGATCGACCGCATCTGGGTTGGGAAACTCGAAGCGCTGGAGCCACCGCGACGCTGGTTTATTCAAATCGCCCGAACCGTCTACGTGCTGGTAAGAGACGTCGCCGAAGGGCAGCTCACCCTGCGTGCCATGAGCCTGGTCTACACTACGCTGCTATCGATGGTGCCGCTGTTGGCGGTCAGTTTTTCGGTACTAAAGGGCTTCGGCGTACACAACCAGCTGGAGCCTCTGCTGTTGAACTTTCTCGCTCCCATGGGAGAAAGAGGCGTCGAGATCACCGAGAAGGTGATCGGCTTTGTCTCAAACGTTAAAGCCGGTGTACTCGGTTCGCTGGGCCTGATTCTGCTGTTCTATACCGTAGTGTCGCTAATGCAGAAAATCGAACGCGCCTTCAACTACGCGTGGCGGGTCAGCGATGCGCGCAGTATTGCGCAGCGATTTAGCGACTATCTCAGCGTCATTGTCATCGGACCGGTACTGGTCTTCTCCGCCGTCGGCATCACCGCCTCCGCGCAGAGCAACAGTGTCGTTGAAGCGTTGCGCACACTGCCCTTCGCCGGCGAGCTGTTCGATGCCATCGGTCGGTTGGTCCCCTACCTCCTGATCGTCGTTGCCTTTACCGTTATCTACATTTTTGTGCCCAATACCCGCGTCAAACTGAGGTCGGCACTGCTGGGAGGCGCTATCGCTGGCGTATTGTGGGAGACCACCGGTTGGGCCTTTGCGGCATTTGTGGTCAATTCAGCCAAGTACACAGCGATCTACTCCGCCTTCGCCAGCCTCATCCTCTTCATGATCTGGCTCTATGTGGGTTGGCTGATTCTGCTAGTGGGTTCCAGCATCGCCTTTTATCACCAACACCCCGAACACCCGCGGCGAACCCGTGCGGTACTTCGTTTGGGGAACCGGGAGCGCGAAGCCCTGGCGCTGCAGGTCTCCCTCATCGTCGGCAAGGCGTTCCATCACGGCGATCCCCCGGTGACCCGCACCGATCTCGCCCAACGCATCGGGACACCGGAAGAGGCCGTCGATATCGTCGCTCTGTCGCAAAGAGCTGATGCGCGAGCCGCGCGGCCTGGTGCCCACCCGATCGCTGCAACAGATCGCTTTGTCGGAGTTGTTGGATGCGGTACGGGGTAACAGCATCGCATCGGAACAAGCTGGTATGATCACCGACGAGGCCATCGACCAATTGGCCGACGAAGTGGACCTTGCTATCGCGCAGACCCTGGCGACGCGCACACTGTACGACCTGGTTGAACCAACCGCACCCACTGTACTCGAAGAACAGCGACAGGCCGGCGCGGTAGAGTAAGGCGCCAAGGTACCTCCTGGATCGAAACTGGAACCTCCCCCCTCAACCATTAACTTTAGGAGTCAACATGAAAAAACGTTTGCTGGGCGTTGCATTGATCGCCACGCTCTCCGCTAACGGGCACGCTGCCGATGTTCCGGCACTGGAGACCCAGAAACAGAAGCTGGGCTATATTGTCGGTCTCGATATCGCCGAAAATCTCAAACGCCAGGGACTCAACAACGTCGATGTCGATGCGTTAGCTCAGGCGATCAAAGACGTCAACGCCGGCATCAAACCTCGCCTCTCAGAGGCGGATCGTGCCATGACCATCCAGGTGCTCACCCAGGAGCGCGCGCAGAAACAGGCCGCCAAGGCGCAGGCCAACCCGGAAGCCGGTCAGAAGTTCCTCGCGGACAACGGTAAGAAAGAGGGCGTCGTCACCACCGCAAGCGGGCTGCAATACATCGTCGTCAACGCCGGTTCCGGCAAGCAACCCACGCAGGAAGACACCGTAGTCGCACACTACCGCGGCATATTGATCAACGGCACCGAATTCGACAGCTCATACGGTCGCGGCGAACCCGCCACGTTCCCGGTCGGTGGTGTCATTCCCGGCTGGCAGGAGGTGCTGAAACTGATGAAAGTCGGCGCCAAGTGGCAGGTCTTTATTCCTGCCAAATTGGGTTACGGTGAGCGCGGTGCCGGTAACTCTATCGGGCCCAACGAAACATTGATATTTGACATAGAGCTGGTCTCCATCAAGTAACTGCCGATCGTTCGAGGGGGTCGCTCGCGCTCGCCGGGCGACCTCCTCACGGTTATCGCCCCTTCGCACATTGAGCGACCCCGGAATTTCAAGCACAATCGCTGCTCGCCGATATAGAGATATTCACACCACATTTCACGTCAAAGGGATTACGAGTTTGTGTTCAGCCGAGTGATCGCTAACCACCGGTTTCTCCTCTTCGCGGCAGTGCTACTCGTCGTCGCTGTCAGCTACACGCACTCACTCCAATCTCTGGAGCGGTGGGCCATGCACAGCGTGTTGCCCTGGGTGCCGAACAGCAAAGCGGAGCAGAACGTCGTAGTGGTCACCATCGACGACGAGGCCATCAAACGCTTCGGGCCGTGGCCCTGGCCCCGCGATCGCATCGCCGCCGTGGTGGATCAGCTGCAAAAACTGGGTGCGGGGGTTATCGGTCTGGCGTTCCCGCTCAGCGCTCCCCAGACACCGACACGGCTCGCAAAGTACCAGGAACAGGCGGTGGGGCTACCCAAATCGGTACGCAACAAGGTACGTGCCTGGCTCCAGAGGCTAGACACCGATCGCATTCTCGCTCAGTCGCTACAGCGCGCGGGCAATGTCATCCTGGCGGCCCGCACGGAACCGATACCCCGTTCGCGACCCTCCCGCGCCAGCAACATCGGGTTTTTATTGCGCAAGGAGAAGGTTTCCGGCTTCCAACCCCTGCTCTCACCCCTATTGGCCGCACCATCGATTCCGCTGGGCGATCTGACACCTCCCCTGACCCGATTGAGCAAATCGAGCCGTGGCGTAGGCTTTATTACCGACCCCGACCGAGCGATCGCCGGCGGCATCACCCTGGGATGGCTCGTCGACAAGACGCTCACAGCTTCACCCTACGCATGGCCATGGGGGCGCTCGCCTACCGCCCCGACGATCTGGGATTGACGCCACAGGGTCAGCTACGCATGGGCACCCAAGCGCTTCCCTCTGTGCCCGACCTGATCATGCAACCCACCGTGGCGGCATTCCACGGTAGCGACAACCCCATCCCCACGATCACCATCAGCGATTTGTGGACCAAGAAAAACGCCGCGGCTCGGATTCGCAATCGTGCCGCACTGATCGGCCCGGCCGCCTCCCTCACCACGACACCGCGCGTCGCCATTGGCGGCCGAACGTTACCAGCGGTCATGTGGGAGGCCAATGTCATCAACGCCCTGATCAACGCCTCCGCCGTGAAAACTCCCGCCTGGTTCTATGGGGCACAGCGAGCCCTGCTGCTAGCGGTCTGTCTCTACCTGATGCTGCTCCCGACTCGGTGGCAGGGAAAAGTCGGCCTCGTGGGTGGAGGAAGCGCCGCGCTGGTGCTGCTCAATGGCGGGTTGTTGATCCTCGTCACCCAAGGGCTGTGGCTCCCCATGGTCATCCCGTCCGTATTCCTGGTGCTCGGGCAGTTGGCACTGTTCGTCCGCCACCATCACCACACCCGCCTCAAAGCGGAAGAGAAGAATACCGGCAAAGCCTTGCGCAGCCTGGCGGAAAACCTGATGAGCCAAGGTCGGCTCGACCTCGCCTACGATCGCCTCTACCAGCTGGCGCTTGAGTTCGAGCGTCGCCGTCAATTCGGTAAAGCGCTGTCGGCCTATGACCGCATTGCTGAAATCGATGTCAAATTCCGCGATGTCGAGGAGCGTCGACAGAGGTTCCGCACCGTTACCCAACATTCGGGATTAACCGAAACCTCGGGCGGCAACGCGGCCACCGTGGTGATGGTCAACGATCCCACCATAGAGCGCCCCATCATCGGTCGCTTCCACATCGAGTGTGAATTGGGTCGCGGTGCCATGGGTGTCGTCTATCGCAGTGTCGATCCCAAAATCGGGCGTAAAGTGGCCATCAAGTGTCTCGCCTTCACCGAAGAGTTTGAGGGCCAGGAGCTGGAGGAGATCCAACAACGCTTCTACCGCGAGGCGGAAGCCGCGGGGCGCTTCGACCACCCCAACGTGGTCACGGTCTACGACGTGGGCGAAGAACACGATCTCGCCTATATCGCCATGGACTACGCGGAAGGGACCAGTCTGGAGGCCTGCACGCACCCCGAGCACCTGCTTCCGGTGGACGAGGCGCTGGAGGTGATCGCCCAGGTGGCGGAGGCGCTGGACTACGCTCACGAACGTAACGTCGTCCACCGCGATATCAAGCCGGGCAACATCATCTACAATCGCGACACCGGTGTGGTGAAAGTGACCGATTTCGGCATCGCACGTTTGACCGGCGAGAGTAAAACCAAATCGGGTTCGGTGCTGGGCAGCCCCGCCTATATGTCGCCAGAACAGGTAGCGGGTAAGAAAGTGGATGGCCGCTCCGATCTCTTCTCCTTGGGAACCACGCTCTATCAACTACTGATCGGCGAACTGCCCTTCACGGGAGATTCGGTCACCAACGTGCTCTACCGCATCCTCAACGATAAGCCGAAGAGCGTGAAGAGCCTGCGTGATGATATTTCCACCGGCCTCAGCCGCCTGGTGAGCCGCAGCCTCAACAAGGAGCCCAAAAAGCGCTACCAGAGCGGTTCGGCCCTGGCGGAAGCGCTGCGTCGCTTCGCCAAATAGACCCACGACGGGGTGACCCAGACCCTGCAAATCCCCCCTTGGCCCCTGATATACTCCCACTTTCTTCCGCTAAGGATACTGATTCACACCATGCCCAAGCTGGTCAAAACCGTGAATGGCGTCGTCGTACGCGAATATCCGCTGGATAGTGACGAGGTAAGCATCGGCCGCTCGCCCGACAACCAGATCCAGTTGGACGACTCCACCGTCAGCAGCTCCCACGCCCGCATTCAGCAATTGCCGAGCGCCTACCTCGAAGGCCTCAAGGATATCTGGATCGAAGATTTCAAGAGCACCAACGGCACCAAGATCAACGGTCGCGCGATCTCCCGCGAACGGCTCAAACATGGCGATGTGATCCACGTCGGCTCCAACCGTCTGGAATTCGTCGATGAATCCAACCTTGGGTCCGAAACGACCCGTCTGTTGCTGAACGATACACACGATTGATCCCGCGATTGCGCGCCGGCACTGCTGAAAACCGCTGGACCCGGTGGATCAACCGATTTTTCAAACCCTGTTGAGGAACCATCATGAGCGGCACTCCCACTCGCGTCCTGGTCAAAACGACGCATGGCGACATCACCCTCGAACTCGATGCCGAGAAAGCCCCGGTAACCGTCGAAAACTTCACCCAGTACGTCAAGGACGGCTTTTTTGACGGCACCATCTTTCATCGCGTTATCAACGGCTTCATGATCCAAGGCGGTGGATTCACCGCCGATATGCAGCAAAAAGAGACCCGCAGCCCGATTAAGAACGAAGCCGACAACGGACTTCCCAACAATCGCGGCACCATCGCCATGGCGCGTACCCAGATCGTCGACAGCGCCACGGCGCAGTTCTTCATCAACCTGGTGGACAACGATTTTCTCAACCACCGCGACCCCAGCCCGCAGGGCTACGGCTATGCCGTCTTCGGACAGGTGGCGGAAGGGATGGAGACTGTCGATGCTATCGCGCAAGTCCCCACCGGTAACAGCGGTATGCACCAGGACGTACCGCAGGAGAGTGTGGCCATCGAGAGCGCCACTATCCTCGACTAGGAGTGAAGGCATGAGCACCAGCTGGGCCTGGTCAGAGGAACACCTCGCCCCGCTGGTGGAGTTTCTCTTCGATACGCTGCAACGACACCCCGCGGGGCTACGCGAGTACGAGCTCCTGCAACACGTGCGCGAAGCCCGCCTCGACGGGTTCCCCGATTCACCGCTCAGCGACCCGTTGTCGCTCTTTCGCAGCCACTTCCTGTTGCGCCATGCCCTCTATCGACTGCGCGAACGCTGCATCGATGAAGCCAGCGACATCGTGGAGATGGATGCACTGCTGATCCGCCTGAAACCCTACCGACAGGGAAGCGCGGCCATCACCGCGCGAGACCCACTGCGCGAGTACTATTACGATCTCTCCCATCTGGACAAGACCGATGCCGCGGAGGTAGAGCAGCTATTGACCGGCTTCTGGCAGCAACTCGCCGGCGCCGAGCGGCGCGCGGCCGCACTCCAGGTATTGGGGCTTGAAGACCCGGCCACGCCCGACGCCGTTCAGCGGCAATACCGGCGCCTGGCGATGCGCTTTCACCCCGATCGTGGAGGCGAAGCCGGCCGTTTTCAGGCGCTGCAGGAGGCTTACGAAGTGCTCCAAACCACCACGCCCACGTTACCGGACTCAAGCTCGACATGAGCCTGGTACGCCTACGCAACATCCACTTCTCCGTGGGGACGCAGATCGTCCTGGACAGTGCCGACCTGGAGATCGACAGGGGTGAACGCATCGCCCTGGTCGGTCGTAACGGCGCGGGTAAATCTTCGCTGCTGCGCATTATTGACGGCGAACTCGCCGCCGATAGCGGCGAGCGCAACATTCGCCCCGAGGTTCGCATCGCCCGACTGGAACAGGAGGTACCGCGGGGCAGTGAGGGAAAAACCCTGTTCGAGGTGGTCGCAGAGGGGCTCGGGGAACTCGGCGCCCTGATGCAACGCCACCACGACCTCAGTCACGCCGTCGCGGAAGGGGATACGGGAGCACTGAGCACGCTGGACCGTGTCCATCACGAGCTGGAGGCGGCGGGGGGTTGGTTGCGCAATCAACGGGTAGAGGCGACGTTGTCGCGACTCGACCTGGACCGGGATCTGCCCTTCGAGACCCTCTCAGGAGGCCAGCGTCGCCGTACACTTCTCGCACGGGCGTTGGTGATCGAGCCCGACGTGCTGCTTCTGGACGAACCCACTAACCACTTGGATATCGAAACCACCGAGTGGCTCGAGCAGGAGGTGAGGAAATTCCCCGGTGCGGTCATTTTCGTTACCCACGATCGCGTCTTCCTTCAACACCTCGCCACGCGCATCGTCGAAATCGATCGTGGCTGGCTCACCGACTGGCCCGGTGACTACGGTAATTTTCTGCGCCGGCGCGAAGAGCGCCTGACCGCCGCACAGTCCGAACAAGCGCGTTTCGATAAGAAGTTGGCCGAAGAGGAGGTCTGGATTCGACAAGGCATCAAGGCGCGCCGCACCCGCAACGAAGGCCGGGTACGCGCCTTGGAACGGCTGCGCGAAGAGCGTCACCAACGCCGCGCACACAGCAAAACCGCCCGACTGCGTATCGAAGAGGCGGAACGCTCGGGCCGACTGGTGATCGAGGCCGAAAACATCCACTATCGCTATGGCGACACCGAGATCGTCGCCGGATTGGATACCACGATACTGCGTGGCGACAAGGTAGGGATAATCGGCCCAAACGGTTGCGGCAAAAGCACACTGCTACACCTACTGCTCGGTGAACTCAAACCTGGTGTCGGATCGATCAAGCATGGCACGAAACTGGAGATCGCTTATTTCGATCAGTATCGCGCCACGCTGAACGAGGACCAGTCGGTTCTGGACAACATTGCCGAGGGGTGCGAACGCATTCAACTCGGTGGAGAATCGCGTCACGTCATCAGCTATCTGCAGGACTTCCTCTTTACGCCGGAGCGCGCTCGCAGCACCGTGCGTACCCTCTCGGGTGGGGAGCGTAACCGGGTTCTGTTGGCCCGCTTATTCACCCAGCCCGCCAACCTGCTGGTTCTCGATGAACCCACCAACGATTTGGATGCCGAAACACTGGAGCTGCTTGAGGAGCGCTTAACGCAGTTTAGCGGCACCGTTCTCCTGGTCAGCCACGACCGCGCTTTGCTCAATAACGTGGTCACCAGCACCCTGGTCTTTGAGGGCGAAGGATTGGTCGAAGAGTACGTAGGAGGCTATGACGATTGGTTGAGGCAGCGCTCCGCCGTTCGCACTCCGGAACCTGCCACACCTGCCCTATCATCTTCTGTTTCACCGCCGCGAAACGCCACCAGAAAACCGCAGAAGCTGAGCTACAGAGAGCAGCGGCAACTCGACACGCTCCCCGGAGAAATCGAGTCACTGGAGGAGGAGCAATCGGCGCTCCACGCACAACTCGCCGATCCCGCCCTCTATCGGGACGCCCCCGATAAAGTGGGCGAGTTGCGCAATAAGCTGGAAGCATTGGAATCGACGCTGGAAGAGCGCTATCAAGAGTGGGAAACGCTGGAGGAGAGACAACGCGATCTAGCGCGTGATTGAGTATTCCGCGGCGGACACCGCAACCAATAACACCTTAAATTTATTGTGCTTATAGCCGCTAATAGGGATAGATGGATACGAAAAGTTCGTGTAAGTAGTACTAGCAGTGCGATACTATTCGTATCCCTACCACCAAATGATTGAGATTGCCCAACGGATTGTGGCGTTACCCGGTTCCGTTTCGCATCTCCGTATCGCTGCGGGGACTGAACCGCTACGTGAGATTTATGACCCGAAGCGACCACGCCCACCCTCGGATCATCTCGGCCACGCTCGTGGTACTGGCGCTGTTAACCACGGTACTCGCGGCGATGCTGGTGATCCAAGCCTATGAACGCGGCCGCCTGGCACAGCGCTTACTGCTGATCACCGATCTCTCGTATCACCTCAATATCGCTGCAGGGATCCACGCTATCGAACGCGGGCTCACCGCGGGAATGTTGGGCGATCCCGGCGCGCTGCGTGAAGACACTCTGGAGCATATTCAGCGCCTGCGACTCGAGGCCGACCACACGCTCGACAAGGGTATTGCTATCGCCAACTCGCTAAGGCCGCTGATGCCCGCTCAAGCCGGCTACGCTTCGGCATTGGACGAGTTACAGTTTGCGAGAATCGACCTGACCGAACGACGCAACCAGATCGCACCCCTCTTCAAAGGCCAACCGGCCGATATGACGTTGGATGCGTGGTTTGCCACTACCACGCGTCTGATCGAGAACATCCAACTGGTCGAACGCGTTGCCATCGCCACCATCAAACTGCCACACGATATCGGCTGGTTGATGCTCGATGTGGGACAAGCGGCCTGGCGCGCGGCGGAGTTTCTGGGGCGCGAACGTGGCCTGATGGCTTACTACGTCTCCGCGCGCCGTCCCGTACCCCATATGCTCCTGAAACAGCTCACCACCCACCGCGGCGTGATTAACCAGCACATCGCGTCGATCCACAAAGTGGCCAATCATGCCGCTCTCTCAAACGATCTGCGCAAGCGCATCGAGCGCATGGAGACTCAGCTGGAGCTGTTCCACATCCCCTTGCGGCGCCAAGTCTTCCTGGCGGCCGATCACGGCACCTACCCCATCGACGGGCCGAGTTGGATCTCCTCCGCTTCCCACGCGGTGGATACGCTGCTGGACATCGGCAGAACGGTCACCCAAGAAGCGCGGGAGAACATTACCGGTATCGTTCAGGATAGCCAGCGCAAGCTGATCGCCATGGTAGTGCTGATGATCTGCAGCGTGGCGATCACTGGGGTCGGTTTGTGGAAAATACGTTCGGCGGCCGGCGTGCCTTCGCGACAACGCGAGTTGGCGGAGGTCACCCTGAACACCATCGGTGACGCCGTCATTACGACCGACAACGATCAGATCATCCGCTATATCAACCCGGTCGCCGAATCGCTGACCGGCTGGAGCAACGAACAGGCGGTGGGCCACCACATCGGCAATGTCTATAGAACCAGCGACAGCTACGCCGGCGGCAAACGCGCCAGTCCCGTCGAGATCAGTATCGCCGAAGACCGTCTGGTAGCCCTGGGCCGTGATGTCACCCTCACGCGCCGTAACGGCGAAGAGATACAGGTACAGGATTCGGCCACACCCATGCGTGGGGCGGTACTGGTGTTCTACGACACCTCCAGCCTGCGCAGCGCACCACACCTGCTCTCTTATCACGCTCACCACGACCCCCTCACAGGATTGTTCAACCGCCGCGAGTTCGAGCGGCGCCTGGAAGAATTAGTGGTCTCGGCCCGCGACACCGGCGAACACCATGCGTTGTGTTACATCGATCTGGACAACTTTAAGATCATCAACGACACCTGCGGCCACGAAGCGGGCGACAAACTGTTGCAGCAGATCACCTATCTTCTCAGTCAACGCGTCCGCGGCAACGATACGCTGGCGCGCATAGGTGGCGACGAGTTCGCCGTACTACTGCAAGGCTGCGATACCACAAAGACGATGCAGATCGCCCAGGCCCTCTGCGAAATGATCATGGAGTACCGTTTCACGTGGCAGGAGAAGGTCTTTGAAATTGGCGCCAGTATCGGTGTCGTGTCCATTACTGCCGAAGTGGTGAACGCCACGCAGGTCCTCGCCGAAGCGGATGCGGCTTGCTACGCCGCCAAGGAACAGGGACGCAATCAAGTACAGCTGTTCACCCCCAACAACCTGGAGCTCGCGCAACGTCGTAGCGAGATGCAATGGTTACCGCGCTTGAAGAAAGCGTTGAAAGAGGACCAATTCACACTTTACGCGCAACCCATACTGCCAACCGTGAGCGGTCCGATGCTTTGCGAGGTGCTGGTACGACTGTGCGACGAAGGCGAGTACATCCTGCAGCCCGGCAGCTTTCTTCCCGCCGCCGAGCGGCATTAACTGGCACCCGCGCTGGATCGCTGGGTGATCGAAAACACCTTTTGCACCATCAAGCACCTCGATCCCGAACAGGCCGCCGACAGGGTGTTCTCCATCAATCTCGCCGCCACTTCGTTGGATGACGAGCAACTGCTCGAGTTCGTGATGGAGCGACTATCCCATTACCAGATTCCCCCCCAGGCCATCTGTTTTGAGATCAGCGAGTCGGCCGCGGCACTCTCCCTCCGGCAGGCATCGCAATTCATTGAAGGTTTGCACGAGCTCGGATGTCTCGTTGCGCTGGATGATTTCGGTACCGGACTCTCCTCGCTGGCCCACCTGAAAAGCCTCAATGTCGACTACCTGAAGATCGCGGCACCGTTTGTGCGCGATATCGCTCGCGACGAAGTCTCTGCCGCCATGGTGGGGGCCATCGGCTCGATCGCCAAACTGATGGGGATCCAGACCGTCGCCGAATTCGTCACCACACCAGACGCCATGCAGCGGCTGCGGGATATGGGTATCAGCTACCTCCAGGGATACGCCATCGCAAAACCACAACCGTTCGCCGAGGCCGCCAACTGGATGTATGAGCGCGATCTGCCGGACAGCTCGCCCCTACTCTCGGCGTAAACCAATCCTGCAGCAAAAAAAACCCCGCACTATGGCGGGGTCTTTGAAGATTTGGCGTTACTAGCGCGTCACGTGACGACGGCTACTCCGGAAGCTTGTAAACCTTTCGGTCCGCGCTCCACTTCGTAGGTCACCTTCTGACCTTCATTGAGAGTCCGAAAGCCTTCGGCTTGAATAGCCGAAAAATGGACAAATACATCCTCACCGCCCCCCTCCGGAGATATGAAACCAAATCCTTTCGCATCGTTAAACCACTTCACTGTTCCTGTTTGCATTCTGACAACCTCTATCTTTTATAAACACGTTGCATGTTGCCCCTCCTCATGCCTATCATGCCGCTCAACCTTCTCACTGCGCAGCACGATTAGAGACACAACACAGCGCAGTATAGCCCCTCAAAAACCACCTTACTACGCCTGCTTTTTTTGCACCGCGTCAAAATACGCCGTCGTCGACGGGAATTTCGATGGCCTATCCGGCTTGTCAGGATCTACTGGACACCATATCGTCGTCGCATGTGCTTTGTTAGGATCGGCCCGTATACGCGACTCTCGTTCTGCTGAACAACCAGCTATTGAGGAAACTCTCGCTGTATGAATAGTAAAGATCTGGTTAACAACGTTGCGCAGTTGGTATCGCTACCGGAGGTCTGTTTCCGGGTCAATGAGATGCTCAACGATCCCCACGTCACATCAGCGCAACTCGGCCGCGTGATACGGCTCGATCCGGCGTTGACCGCGCGATTATTGAGGATTGTCAATAGCGCCCTGTATGGTTTTCAATCGCGCATCGATACGGTTTCGCAAGCCGTGACCATTATTGGCCTACAGGAACTACGCTCCCTGGTGATGGCTTCGTCCGCCTATGTGGTATTCAACAAGATCCCCACCGATCAGGTCGATATGGACAGCTTTTGGCATCACAGCGTCTACACCGGTCTGGTGGCACGCAACCTCGCCAATGAATGCAAGCTGACTACCCGCGAGACCATCTTTCTCTCGGGCCTGATGCACGATGTGGGACAACTGGTGATCTACAGCCAGCTGCCCAAAGAGGCGGCGGAGATTCTCAGCCGCAGCAACCAGGAAGAGTCCAACCTGTGCGCCATCGAACGGGAAGTACTGGGCTTCGATCACACGGAGGTGAGTAGCGATCTCCTCCAGCAGTGGGAGCTACCTAAAAGCCTCTGGGAATCGATTCGCCACCACCACACACCCACCGAAGCCGAAGAGTATCCGCTACCCACTGCCGTACTCCACATTGCCATCGCCATCGCCAACACCGTGGAGCCGATCCGAAAGAGCACTGTGCCCCCTGCCAGTACGACAGCCCGGGTTGACCCTGCTGCATGGGAGACTACCGGTTTAAGCGATGAGATCGTCGATCCCATCACCCGCACCGTGAATCTGGAGCTACTGGATGTTCTGGAAGTGATCTGCCCAGCCACCACCGATTCGGACACATAAAACGTTTAACCCGACACCATGAGCAAATCCGGCCGTAAAGGTCTGTTACCGCGCACCCGAAACAACCTGGTGGCGGGCGTGTTGGTGATCATCCCCATTTGGATCACCTGGCTGGTATTCGAGTTCGTATTCAAACAGCTCGCCAACCTTGGAACACCCTGGGTACGAGTCGCGGCTCGCGCCATGCGGGAAGCCTATCCATCGCTCGCCGAATGGATTCTCCACCCATGGTTCCACAACTTCGTTGCAGTGTTTCGCACCCTGGCCGGTATCTATTTGTTGGGCGGGCTCACAAATTGGGTGATCGGCCAACGGTTGATAACGCTGTTTGATCGGCTCATGCATCGTATTCCGTTGGTGAAGAAGATCTATGGGTCTACGCAACAGCTGCTCACGGCGCTGCGCCAGGAGCCGGATAGCGCTCAGCGCGTCGTACTCATCGAGTTTCCTTCGCCGGGAATGAAAGCGGTGGGATTTGTCACCCGCACCTTGACCGACGAGGCTACCGGTGCCGAGATCGCCGCGGTCTACGTACCTACAACCCCGAATCCCACTTCGGGTTATCTGGAGCTGGTTCCCATAGAGGATGTCGTTTCCACCAACTGGACGATGGATGAAGCGATGACGTTTATTATCTCCGGCGGTGCGGTTGCCCCGGACAACCTCAGCGTAACCGCAAACTCCGCTACTCCTTCGGGGCCGAATCGTACGGGATAGGACGACCCGTTGCGGACAACGCCTATGTCCAGTCTTGCTTATGTAGCGCTTTTAGTGGCGGCTATCTACACGGTGCTGGCGCTGTTCCTCTACGTCTCTCAATCCCGCCTGATCTATTACCCCGACCTTCCGAGCCGTACGCTGGTCACAACGCCACACCGCATTGGGCTTGCCCACGAATCCGTCGAGCTCGCAACCCAAGACGGAGAAACGCTCTCCGCATGGTTCGTTCCCGCACCCGATGCACGGGCAACGCTGCTGTTCGCACATGGGAATGCCGGTAATATCTCTCACCGCCTCGACTCCATTCGTCTTTTTAATGAATTGGGGTTGGCGGTGTTTATCTTCGACTATCGCGGTTATGGCGAAAGTAGCGGCAAACCCAGCGAACAGGGAACCTACACCGATGCCGAAACCGCTTGGGACTATCTCACCGCAGAGCGCGGTATCGATCCTGAAGAGATCGTCGTCTTCGGCCGCTCGCTGGGAGCCGCCATCGCAGCCCATTTAGCCCACCGACACACACCGAAGGCATTGATCGTCGAGTCCGCGTTTACTTCGGTACCCGACTTCGGTGCCGAGCAATACCCCTTGTTCCCGGTGCGTCTGCTGGCGCGAATTCGCTACGACACTCGCTCTACGCTTCAAGGGATACACGCACCTCTATTGGTGGTTCACAGCGCAGAGGATGAGATCATCCCCTATCACCACGGCGAACAGATTCATGCAACCGCCAACGAACCGAAACACCTCCTAACGATCAGGGGTGGCCACAACGACGGTTTTCTGGTCAGCGGCAAACAGTATGTGGAAGGTGTGCTCCAGTTTTTGGATACCTACGTGCCACAACGTTAGAATTGTACTTCCCGATACCAAGGTTAGAGCATGACCGACACACCGCGCACCGTGCACCGTGCACTGTTGGATCTACAAGAGCTCCAAAAAAGATGAGATGTACCTCTACGTGCGCGAGGAGGAGTACGAGAAACTAGTACCCGAGGCACTACTCACCGCCATGGGAAAACTGGAAAAGATCATGGAGCTCGACCTGCACTCAGACCGGCCGTTGGCGCGCGAGGATGTGAACCAGGTGATCGACCAGCTGCTCGAGAAAGGTTTTTTCCTGCAGATGCCGCCCAAGCTGATACCGGAGATGAACGACAGTAGCGACGGGTTCTGATCCCTGCTCGATGCGAGCACCGTTCCCCTACATCGCCTCGAACGAACCGGTTATTGAAGACGGGGCAACGGCCCCAGCAACACCCACACTTCACCCTCGGCGTCGTACTCCCAGAGCTGCTCTTGCGTGACCGTACGGATGGCTGGATTGGTTTCTCGGTAGAACTGGATCTTCACCGTTCGCATGATCTGATTGCCACCCGGTTTCGGCACCGTGGCCATCACATCGTAGGACGAGACGCGAATGCCCTCGTAAGCGGAAAAATCGGTCGGCGCGGTATTCGTTTCGCGTTTGCGAAATCTGTCGGCGGTTTGGAACTCGCCCCAACGTATGGCATTTTCGAACGCCAGCATCTGGATCTGGAAGTTGGAGCTGCGTTTACCACCGGCCAGTGAGCCGCAACCGGTCAGTACAAACGCCATTGCGACAACCGCAACCAATTTTCCCCATCCACTCCGCATCTGTACTCTCCTTCATCCCGGACCCGGGCATTGTAGTCCATCCAGCGCAGCAATCACCAATCAGCCCTGAGCCGAAAAGTACCAGGCCTGGGGAGATTCAAAGTGAGTTTCTGCCTTACCCGTCCCGCTGCGATGCCATTACGGTTCGTAACCAAGGTTAGGCGCCAACCACCGCTCGGCCTCTTCCAAAGTCATCTCCTTGCGATCCGCATAGTCGGCCACCTGATCGCGGTCGATCCTGCCCACGGTAAAGTAGAGTGCGTCGGGGTGTGCGAAATAGATCCCACTCACGGAAGCGGCGGGATACATGGCGTAGTGCTCGGTCAATCGAATACCCGTTCGGGACTCCACACCCAGCAGTGACCACAGCGTACTTTTCTCCGTGTGTTCGGGACAGGCCGGATAGCCCGGTGCCGGCCTGATGCCACGGTATTTCTCGGCGATGAGCGCCGCATTATCCAACGACTCATCGTTTGCGTAACCCCACTGCTCTTTACGCACCCGCTGATGGAGATACTCGGCGCACGCTTCGGCCAGGCGATCCGCCAACGCCTTAAGCATGATGGCACTGTAGTCGTCATGCTCTGCCTCGAACCGCTCCAGGTGGGTTTCGATGCCCAGTCCCGCGGTCACGGCGAAGCAACCCAGATAATCGATCCCGTTTTCCCGAGGAGCGACGAAGTCGGCCAAACAGTAGTTGGGTTTACCGGGACGCGCCTGCTGTTGCCGCAGGAAGTGGAATCGTGCCAATGCCGTACTGCGAGACTCGTCACTGTAGATCTCGATGTCGTCTCCTACCGCATTGGCGGCATACAGTCCGATCACGGCTTTGGCCTGCAGCCAGCCCTCGGAGATGATCTTTTCCAGCATCGCCCGCGCATCCGTAAAGAGTTTGCGCGCCTCTTCGCCCTTGGCGGTATCTTCGAGTATCTTCGGATAGCTCCCTTTAAGCTCCCAGGTGTGGAAAAAAGGCGTCCAGTCGATGAAACCGAGCAACTCCTGCAGGGGGATATCATCAAACTCAGTGACCCCCGGCCGCTTCGGTGGTGGCGCGCTATAGCCCGCCCAATCGACAGCGAACCGGTTAGCACGCGCCTGTTCAAGGCTCTGCCACTCGACATTCGATCGACGCCCCGCATGGGCCTCGCGAACACGTTCGTAATCACTCGCCAATTCGCTGACAAAGGACTCACGCAGATCGCGGCTTATCAGCCGTTGCGCTACACTAACGGCTCGCGAAGCATCTTTCACCCAGACTGTCGGGTGATCGTATTTCGGGTCGATCTTGACAGCGGTATGGGCCTTTGAAGTGGTCGCACCACCGATCATCAATGGAACCTCGTAACCCTCGCGTTGCAGCTCGCTCGCCACGTGCGACATCTCTTCCAGCGACGGTGTGATGAGACCCGAAAGACCGATCAGGTCCACCTCCTCCGCGCGAGCGGCTTCCAGAATTTGATGTGTCGGGACCATGACGCCGAGATCCACGACATCAAAATTGTTGCACTGGAGCACCACGCCGACGATGTTTTTGCCGATGTCGTGAACATCGCCCTTTACCGTCGCCATCAACACCTTGCCCTTGGCCCGGGCTCCCGCCTCTTTCTCCGCCTCGATGAAGGGAATCAGGTGCGCCACCGCTTTTTTCATGACCCGCGCGCTTTTCACCACCTGAGGTAGAAACATCTTGCCGTCGCCAAACAGGTCGCCCACGACATTCATACCATCCATCAGCGGACCTTCGATCACTTGGATGGGGCGCGCGGCTTGCTGGCGCGCCTCTTCGGTATCCTCTTCCACGTAAGCGTCGATACCTTTGACCAGCGCATGTTCAAGGCGCTTTTCAACGGGCCATTCGCGCCAAGTAAGATCCTCTCTCTTGGCAACCGCACCGTCCCCTTTGTACTCACCGGCAATGTCCAACAATCGTTCAGTGGCATCAGGACGCCGGTTGAGCACCACATCCTCGACCCGTTCGCGCAACGCCTCGGGCACCTCATCGTAAACACCCAACTGACCGGCGTTGACGATACCCATGCTCATACCCGCCTTGATGGCATGGTAGAGAAAGACGGTGTGAATCGCCTCGCGCACCGGATTGTTGCCGCTGAACGAGAACGAGACATTGGAGACACCGCCCGACACGCCGACACCCGGCAGTGTTTGGCGTATCTCGTGCGTCGCCTCGATGAAATCCACCGCGTAATTGTCATGCTCCTCGATGCCGGTGGCGATGGCGAAAATATTGGGATCGAAAATAATATCTTCGGGCGCAAAACCGATCCGCTCGGTGAGCAGTTCATAGGAGCGTCTGCAGATCTCCACTTTGCGCGCCTTGGTATCGGCCTGCCCCTGTTCGTCAAAGGCCATCACGATCACCGCCGCACCATAACGGCGAATTTTCTCAGCCTGTTCGAGAAACGGCGCCTCGCCCTCCTTGAGACTGATGGAGTTGACGATACCCTTGCCCTGTAGACACTTCAGTCCCGCTTCGATGATCGACCACTTGGACGAATCCACCATCACCGGTACCCGTGCGATATCGGGCTCGCTGGCGCAAAGATTGAGAAAACGCACCATGGCCGCTTCACCGTCCAGCATCGCCTCATCCATATTAACGTCGATCACCTGGGCACCATCTTCCACCTGATCACGAGCAACGCTGAGAGCGGTTTCGTAATCGCCCTCCCGGATGAGTCGTTTGAACTTGGCCGAACCGGTCACGTTGGCGCGTTCGCCGACGTTGACGAAGAGTGAATCGCTTCCGACGTCGAGAGGTTCCAGACCGCTGAGACGTAATTGGCGTTCCAGCTGGGGAATTTCACGCGGTTTGTGCTCCGCCACCACCCGGGCGATGGCGCGTATATGGTCTGGCTTCGTACCGCAGCAGCCACCGACGATGTTGAGAAAGCCACTGGCTGCCCACTCACCGATATGCTTGGCCATCTCCTCGGGCGTCAGATCGTAGCCGCCGAACTCATTGGGCAAACCGGCATTGGGGTGTACACTGACAAAACAGGTCGCGCTTCCCGACAGCTCTTCCACGTACTCTCGCAGTTCGGCGGGACCCAGCGCACAGTTCAGGCCAAAGCTCAGCGGATGGGCGTGTGACAGGGAGTTCCAGAATGCGGTTACCGTCTGCCCCGAAAGCGTACGGCCGCTGGCGTCGGTGATGGTACCGGATATCATGACCGGGCGCCGTTCGCCGCGATCGGCGAATAGCACCTCCAACGCAAACACCGCAGCCTTGGCGTTGAGCGTATCGAAGATGGTCTCCACCAATAAAATGTCCGCTCCACCATCCATGAGCCCTTCAGCCGCCTCGCGATAGGCCGCGACCAGCTCGTCGAACCGGATATTGCGGTAACCCGGATCATTCACATCCGGCGAGATGGAAGCGGTACGATTGGTCGGGCCCAACACCCCGGCCACGAATCGGGGCTTGTCTGGGGTTCTTTGTGTGGCCGCCTCAGCCGCATCCCGGGCGATGCGGGCGGCGTCGCGGTTCAACTCGTAGACAATGGACTGCAGTTCGTAGTCGGCTTGAGATATCGTCGTCGCGCTGAAGGTGTTGGTTTCGATGATATCGGCACCCGCCTCGAGGTATGCGTCGTGGATCTCACGGACCACGTCGGGGCGCGTCAGCACCAACAGATCGTTGTTACCCTTGAGCTCACTGGGGTGATCGGCAAAACGATCGCCGCGAAAATCAGCCTCTTCCAACGCATAACCCTGCACCATCGTGCCCGTCGCCCCGTCCAGTACGAGGATACGATCACGAAGTAGCTCAGCCAGTTGAACAGTACGGTCTTGGGTCATGGCGCTTTCAGCTCTGCGACAACATCTTTCAAGGGGCAGAGATTGTAACGCTTAGCCGTAAATAAAGGCGAATTGAAAACCGACGGGAGGACATTGAGTGTAAAACCGCTACACCACGAGCAACAGAAATACCGGCACATAGACAAAAGAGAGGATGGGGTTCAAGGAGACCACGTTGGCGGCCAGCTCGCTATCGAGACCCTCGCGAGCGGAGAACACGAGCACATTGAATCCCACCGGTGCCATGGCACCCAGCAATACCAGTTCCCGGTCCAAGCCCTGCAGGTCAAATAACGTCACCAGTAGCAAGGCGATGCCGACACCCAGAACCACACGCAGAACGATGGCCAGTATGACGGGTAGCGGAAATTGGAGTCGGGGTCGAAAATGAATGCCCAGCGCCACCATCACCAGCAACACCACGGCGCTACCGCTCGTATGTAACGTCGCAGAAACCGTCTCCGGGAGTTCGATATCCCATCGGTTCATCAAAAGGGCGACAACCAAAGCCCAGAGCGGTGGAAACGAAGCGAGACGCTTCCCGATACCGCGAATGTCTCCGGCCTGTCCACCATAGAGACAGGCCAGTGTGTAGGTCAGCGTAAAGGCCATCAGCGAGTTACCCAGATCAAATAGCGCAAAGCGTCCAAAACCCTCTGCACCCCACATCGCCAGCACGTAGGGATAGAGCGCCACCAGATTCATCACCATCGGCGATATGACAAAGACCCCCATCGAGGGTGTGGGCAGGAGCAGTCGATGACCTAACAGCACCGCAATGGGCCAGCTCAAAACGATAATCAACGCCGCCGTGACGGGGAGGAACAGTAGCGTCGGTTCGAGCGGCAGCTCGGTGACACTGCTCAAGATCAGCGCAGGCATAGCGAACCACAGGACCATGGTGAGCATGCGCCGAGCATCGTGTTCGTCGAACCACCCTCGATGCCGCGCCAGTACACCGAATGCGAACAGCATGATGAGGGGTAAAAAAACGGAGTGTCAGATCAACCATAGTGTGGGGATTCCGTTAGCGGTTCCTTGTTTTCATCGCCTGAGTCGCTCAACGGATAATAGGGCAACACGGTTTCGTTCAAACGCACGGCCTCCCATTGTGACACTTCCGCGCCATCAAGCTATAGTTTCCCCACAGGTTTCGTAAGGACCCCCCATGATTGAAGCGAGTTGGTTGTTGTTTCTGATTGCGTCGATCGCTGTCATTCTCACCCCGGGACAGGATCTTATCCTGGTCATGTCGCGCTCTCTGAGCCAAGGATCCGCCGCCGGTGTAGTGACGGCGCTGGGTGTCAGCATTGGCCTGTTGGGGCACACGCTCCTCGCCGCGCTTGGGCTCAGCGTAGTGCTCCAGGCGTCGGAGTTACTCTTCACGCTGTTGAAACTGTTGGGTGCAGCCTACCTGCTCTATCTTGGCGTACGGCTGATACTCACCAAGGCCCACTCGTTCAATTTGGAGCAGACGCACTCCCCCTCCCTCAAACGCCTGTTTGTAGAAGGGGCTTTCTCCAATCTCTCCAATCCAAAGATCGCGCTCTTCTATTTCGCCTTTCTGCCGCAGTTCGTGCCAACCGCAGCTGCGCAACCCACGCTCTCCCTGTTTGCCCTCGGCGTCAGCTTCGCTGCCCTCACCTTTTTGATCAAAGGTCCCATCGGGCTCGCCGCCGGTTTCCTATCGCAATGGATTCAGTCGCACCCGCACGTACTGACATGGCTCTATCGCACCAGTGGCGTCATGCTTATCGGTCTCGGACTCCGGCTGGCGTTAGAGGAGCGCAGGTAGATAGTTCTCATCCAAGGGATTCGATCAACACTAAGGGCGAGCACCATGACGGATTACCGCTATCAAGGAGGTTGCCACTGCGGCGCAATCGGTTTCTCGATGAGACTCCCTAAACCGCTCACCGACTACTCGCCCCGTGCCTGCGATTGCGATTACTGCACCCAACACGGCGCCGCCTATCTTTCCGATCCCGATGGTCAACTGACGCTACGCGTTCATGACGCGACGCTGTTAAGTCGTTATCGACAGGGCAGTGGAATCGCCGATTTTTGGGTCTGCAAGCGCTGCGGCGTACTGGTGGCCGTTAGCCATGAAGCGGACGACACGCTCTATGCCACCGTGAACAGCCGCGCCATGAAAGATACCGATCAACTCACCGACAGCCAGTGCGTATCGCCCAAGCTGTTACCGGACTCGGAAAAGATCACACGATGGCAGGCGATCTGGTTCCATCACGTTCGCGTTGAACCCTAGTGCCACGCACCCTCATGATTCAGCACGTACCCAGGATTCTGTTAGCGGTTCTCATGGTTCTGGCAGCGATGCTCATCGAATCCACAACGGGCGATCTGCCGGAAACCGTCGCCACCCACTTCGCCGGATCGGGTCGTCCCAACGATTTCATGAGCAACGACGGGTATCGGCTGTTTATGCTCTTCTTTGCCATCGGTTTCCCGCTCTTCGTTACACTAATGGTCACCTATCTCCCGCGCCGCTTTCCCGGGCAAACCAATATCCCGCATCGAAACTACTGGTTGGCACCGGAGCGTCGCGAAGCATCTCTGGAATATCTCGGGCGCCACGGTCTCTACCTGGGCTGCCTGCTGGTGCTCTTCAGTAGCGGAATACACCTGCTGATTCTGGATGCGCACCAACAGACCCCGCCTCAACTCGACGAGCAACGTTTCTTGCTCTTCATGGCAGTGTTTATCGCTGGGGTGGGTGTCTGGATCGCACTGCTATTTAGACGCTTTAAAAAACCTCGCACCCCCTGACGGCTTCCACCACTCAAGGATCGATAGATTGAAAACCGAAAAGACGCTCTGCGAAACACCCACACCGGGCAAGAAACCAACGCGCATAGATACCTGGAAGTATGAGGCGGTAAAACGCGCCATAATCGATGTGTTGAATCAACGACCCGAAGGGGTGCTATTCAGCGATCTCACGAACTTGATTGGTGATCGGCTAAAACCACAGGAGAGAGCGGAACTGCGGTCGATAGGGTAGTATACCACAACGGTGAAGCTCGATCTGGAAGTCAAGGGAGTGATCCGCCGACTCGAGGGAAGCAAACCTCAACGTTTAACAATGGGTTAATCGAGATATTCTCGCGATCAACTGGGGGAAACTACGCCTGGCATTCAGCATAGTCGGCAACGATCTGAGCCACACAGGCAGTGAGCCGTTTGGCGGTGGGCAAGTGAAGAAACTCATTGGGGCCATGGGCGTTGGACTGCGGACCCGAAACGCCCGTAATCACAAATTGGGCCGTGGGAAACTTATCACCGAGCATCGCCATAAACGGAATCGTTCCCCCTTCTCCCATGTAGACCACTTCCCGGCCGAAAAACTGCTGGGGAGCGCGTTCCAGCGAAGCACTCAACCAGGGTGCAAGTTCGGGAGCTTCCCACCCATCGGCCACCATGCCGGGGGTAAAGGTCACTTTCGCGTTGTATGGCACTTGTTCGGTGAGCAGCTCCGAGACATGCTCGCACACTTGATGCGCAGCGACAGACGCAACGCTGTATAGGCACGCAGTGTGTTGCCGGCTTCCACCAGCGCAGGCATACCGTTGACACCCGTCACGGAGAGCGCAGGACGCCAGGTTCGGTTGAGGATCAACTCCGCAGGATCTTCACTGACGGGTAGCGTGCCGGATTCAAAAGGGAACCGCTCGAAAACGCTGGTACCCAGCACCTGTGCGGCGTGGTGTGCCTGCACCTTGCGACTTTCCGGAATGGGCATCGCACAAAACTGAGGGGCAATGGCGCCGGTGTCCGCGTTCTCCAGCCGACTCAGCAGCGTTCTCGCGATGCGGAAACTGGATGGCACCACCCCGCTGGCATCCCCCGAATGCACCCCTTCGCGCAGCACATGCCCCGAGAGATCGCCCGATACCGCTCCACGCAACGACGTGGTCAACCAGAGCTGTTGGTAGTTACCGCAACCCGAATCGAGACAGATCACAAGCTCCGGTTGCCCAATCCGATCGTGCAGGGCATCGATATAGTGGGGAAGATCCTGGCTGCCGCTCTCTTCACAGCATTCGACGAGCAGAATACAGCGGGCGTGGGGGATGCCCTGCTCTTGGAGCGCACGCAACGCCAGCAGCGAAGCGAATACCGCATAGCCATCGTCCGCACCACCCCGACCATAGAGGCGATCGCCCTCCAGCACCGGCTCCCAGGGGCCTAGACCTTCGCGCCACTCGCCCATCTCGGGTTGCTTGTCCAGGTGGCCATAGAGCAATACGCTTCCCGGCTTGCTGCCGGGGATTTCGATGAAAAGCAGCGGCGTTCGACCCGCCAGGCGGACCACCTCCACCCGCATACCATCGATGGGTTGCTGACGGCACCACGTTTCCGCCAGCTGCACCGCCGCCTCCATATGGCCGTGCTCTTCCCAATTCGCATCGAACAGCGGGGATTTGTTGGGGATCCGGATATAGTCCATCAAGCGGGGGGTAATCTCGGCATCCCACTGCCGATCGATGAAGCGTTGGAGAGAGCGACTATCCCAAGTCATGGCCCAAGTATCGTTCAGTGGATGGTCTTTTCGCGCTCCTCGTCCTCGCTCTCGACGGCGTAATCCAGAGGCTGGGTAACCGTGGAATCCTCCGAGGTTTCAGGAGTCTCAGAGGTCTCGGAACTCTCCGTGCTCTCAGATGTGTCTGCGGTATCCGCGGTGTCTGAGGCATCTGAGTTATCTGCCGCCTCGTTCTCCACGCTCTCTGCAGACGCCTGATCGGATGGAGCTTCCGCGCCATCCATTTCCGCCTGGGATGCCTGTTGAACCTCATCCGACGCCTCGTCACTCGACTCAGAAACCGCCGCTTCCTCCGGTGTTACCGATTCCTAGACAGGATCTTCCTGAGCTGGATCATCCTGGGCTGGCGAAGGGGCCTGCGGTTCTGGCGATCCCTCTGTAGGCGCCGCGGCCGACGACTGCTGTTCCAATCGCGGTGAAGGTCGCAAATCCAGTAGCGGCCCGTTATCTCCGCAGAGCCGCGAGGCGCCGGCTCTCAGCTTTTCGTGGACAAGACGGTAACTCTCGGTCATCTCATTGACCGCGTCCGCTGTTTCGCGGAAATGGGCCTCCACGTCACTTCTATAGACCTTAAAATCGTTCTGCGTCTGTTCCAGCTCTTCGGCCAGACGTTTTTCTCGGCTTGAGTCGCCGAAATAGAAGCGCCCGAAGACGACCCCCAGGGCCCCGCCACCCAGCAGCAACACCAAACCCAACACCCAATCGATACCCATCAATGCCACGCCTCTTCCCTCGGTTGACTGTATAGACTTGGAGAGTATATCAATCTCTACCTACCATAACCTGTGAATGCCCTTCGGAGTCAGAACTCACTATGAACCCACCCGCAGCATCATTGCGCCTCTATAGTGCACAGGTATGCCCCTTCGCTCAGCGTACGCGTTTGGTGCTGTTCGCCAAGGGACCGGATTACGAACTGATCGAAATAGATCTTGATGATCCACCACCCGAATTTCAGGCTATTTCGCCCTACGGTAAAGTACCACTCCTAGAACACGGCGAGGAACGCCTATGGGAATCGGCCGTGATCAACGAATATATCGAAGAGTGTTTCCCCGAATCCCCACTCATGCCTGACGCACCCGGGCAGCGCGCCACGACACGCATATGGATCGATTACGCCAACAACTACTTCGTACCGCTATTCTACAAACTGCTATTGAAGCAAGCGGTGGAGGAACAGCACGCGATCGCCGTAAGGCTCACGGAATCGCTGCGATTCCTCGAGTCCCAGGCACTCGTGCAGGCAGCCCCCTACTGGATGGGTGGAGAGCCCAATTTGGTGGATTTCTCGTTCTATCCCTTCTTTGAACGTTTTCCGGTACTCGAACACTTCTGCGGATTTACCGTACCTGAAGATTGCCGGCGGTTGGCGAATTGGCTCGATGCGATGGTGGGACTACCCGCGGTCCGCCAATACGCCAATTCACCCGCGTTTTACCTAGAACGTTATCAACGCCACGCCAACGCTACGGTCGACAACGATACCACGCGCGAGATGTTGGAGAAGTAGGACGCAACACGACCCGCCTTGCCGCCTAAACCGGCGGGCGATGCGGTCTGGTCATTTCATGGAACTAGTAGGAGAAGAGTATTTCGAGGAGATAGCAACAGACCGGAGTAAGTTGCCCTATTCCGGTTCAAAACAGTGAATATCCGCCTACATCGCTTCGTCGACCTGATCGCGAAGGCGGGCACACTGGTAGCAAGACTTGGCGGGAAACACTTCGGCGATGTGGGAAATCTCCCGATCACGCCCAGTGGAAAAGGCGGCAGAGAGCACCATCCCGATAAAAATACCGATTCCCAGGCAAGTAGTGACTAGCAATAGTGTTGACATGCCGTCCCCTATCTCTCGATTCAAACAGGGTTTCAGGCATTCCTACAGCAGGAAGGTAGCTCCTTGACCTCCATAATTTTCCCTAATTTTGCTCAGGAAAAACCTTATATATCCACTTCTTAGTTAGGGTTTTTCATATAACCCTTGATTCAGCGTAGTCACAATAAATTCATACTGCAAATGAATTATCAGATGGTTCAAGCAGCGTACCTTGATAGAACTTGGCCGTCAGTCCGAGGATAAACCCCACAAATCGGTCGCCCCGATCCGTGACACATTCTGGTTACCGAGGCGCTACCGGCCGGGGAGTGGACACTACTCCTGTTTGCCGATAGATCGTATTTCTCCAAGGATTGCCGCCGTGAGGACGTTGGGAGCACCCTTTAGACAGGCGCCCAGAGCCTCGCCAAACAACACTTCACTGCGTAGAATCCCCCATTCCCTACCTGAACCAATAGGAGCAACGCCGGAATGCCCTCTTTTGATGTCGTCTCTGAGGTAGATCAGCACGAACTCACCAATGCTGTCGATCAAGCCAATCGAGAGATCACCAACCGTTTTGACTTCAAGGGTACCAGCGCCCGGGTCGAACGCAGCGAAGCGGAACTAACGCTCATCGCCGACGCTGAATTCCAAGTAAAACAGATCGACGACATCCTGCGAAAGAAGCTGGCGACACGCGGCATCGACGTGGGGTGCCTGGAGATGGGCGAGATCACTCAGAGTGGTAGAGAGGCTCGCCAAATTGCCAAAGTTCGCCAAGGTATCGATAAAGAGCTGGCAAAAAAAATTACCAAGATGATCAAAGAGAGCAAGCTAAAGGTACAGGCACAGATCCAGGGCGATCAGGTACGGGTCAGCGGCAAGAAACGCGACGACCTGCAGCAAGTTATCGCCCTACTCCGGGAAGCCAAACTCGACCTGCCGTTGCAGTACGAGAATTTCCGCGATTAACCAGCTTCAAACGGCGCAACGCTTCTCTTATGCTCGCCCTCAACCAGCTTGCGCTCTACCGAGGGCCGCGTTGTCTGTTCCGCTCTGCCACCGCCACATTCCACAGTGGGCAGAAAGTGGGTCTCACCGGACGTAACGGTACGGGTAAATCGAGTCTTCTGGCGCTGATTCGCGGTGAACTCCACGCCGATGAAGGAAGCTTCGCACTGGCACCAGGAACCCGCATCGCGCACGTCGCCCAGGAAACACCGGCTCTCCGGCGCAGTGCGATCGATTATGTCCTCGACGGCGATAGCGGATTACGCCGCATCGAAGCGGCCCTGCAACACGCCGAGGCGAAAAACGACGGAACTCACATCGCCGAACTGCATCACCAGTTGGAACTCCACGACGGCTACACCGCGCACTCCCGTGCATCGCGACTACTGCACGGACTCAGTTTCGGTGATAGGGACATGCAGCGTCCGGTGAGTGACTTTTCCGGCGGTTGGCGCATGCGGCTCAATCTGGCACAGGCGTTGATGTGCCCCTCCGATCTGCTACTCCTCGACGAACCCACCAACCACTTGGACCTGGACGCCGTGATCTGGCTCGAGCGTTGGTTGAACGAGTATGCCGGGACCCTGATCCTCATCTCGCACGACCGCGATTTTCTGGACAACGTCGTCCAATCTGTGGCGCATATCGAGGCACAGGAACTCACTCTCTATCGCGGTAACTACTCAGCGTTCGAAAAGCAACGCGCCTCACGCCTTGAACAGCAGCAGGCACTCTACGAAAAGCAGCAGCAAGAGATCGCCCATATACAGGCGTTCGTCAATCGCTTTCGGGCAAAAGCCACGAAAGCGCGCCAGGCGCAAAGCCGGCTTAAGGCGCTCGAACGCATGGACCGTATCGAAGCGGCACATGTCGACACGCCGTTTAACTTCCACTTCAAGGCGAGCGACGACCTTCCCTCTCCGTTATTGCGACTCGAGGAGGTAAACACCGGCTATCAACCGGACAATCCTGTTCTGCAAAACATCAATCTCAACCTGGCGCCGGGAGCACGGCTTGCGTTACTGGGGCACAACGGGGCAGGCAAATCAACGCTCATCAAGCTGCTCGCCGGTGAGTTGACACCGTTCGCCGGCGAAATGGTCGCCTCAAAATCGCTGCACGTGGGTTACTTTGCCCAACACCAGCTCGAACAACTCAATGCCGACGATTCTCCGCTCCAATGCCTGCAACGTATGGCACGGCATGAGAGCGAACAGAGCTTGCGCGACTATCTGGGTGGTTACGATTTTCATGGCGACCGCATCTCCGAAGCGTGCGGTACTTTCTCGGGCGGCGAGAAAGCGCGCCTGGTTCTCGCACTGATCGCGTGGCGAGCGCCCAACTTGCTCCTGCTGGATGAGCCCACCAACCATCTGGATGTGGAGATGCGATTCGCCTTGAACCGTGCGTTACAGGAGTTCTCCGGCGCCGTAGTGTTGGTATCTCATGATCGCCACCTGTTACGCTCTACCACCGATGAGTTTCTGCTCGTCCACGATGGAGGAGCGGAAACATTTCGCGGCGACCTGGAAGATTACCGGCGTTGGCTGGAAGAACAGGATGCACAAAACGACTCCGTCGCAACGGCGTCAACTGCGCAACCGGCCGTCAACAGAAAGGAACAGCGCCGCCAGGCCGCCCAGCAGCGCCAGCGGCGCCAGCCGCTGATGAATCAGATTCGGGAAGCGGAACGGGTTCTGGAACAAATTGCCGCGTCGCGCCAAACTTTGGAAAATGCGTTGAGCGACGCAGCGATCTACGCGGATGATCGCAAAGAGGAGCTCAATGAACTGCTGGTACGGCGGTCTCAACTGGCGAAATCGCACGCGGCCACCGAACAACAATGGCTGGAGTTGCAGGAGGCGTTGGAGATATTGGACGGATATTGGACGGATCCTGAAGTACACTGAGTAGCACTATAGAGATGGGAGTGGTTGGATGGAGTTTTTAAGCGAATACGGGATGTTTCTTGCCAAATCGGTAACGATTTTAGTCGTTGTGCTAGCGGCGGTCGCCGGTATTGTCGCGTTGAGCAGTCGCGGTACGACGGGGAAACAGAAAGAGCATATCGAGGTAAAAAGCCTCAACGACCGGTATCGGGATATGGCGCATGCGCTGCAAATGGCGATGCTACCCCATGGCGCGGCAAAAAAGGCCTTCAAGGAAGAGAAGAAACGGCGTAAAGAGGAGGAGAAAAAAGTTAAGAAGGAGCCGGAGAGCCATCGCCACCGTCTGTTCGTTCTCGACTTTCATGGTGACATCAAAGCGTCGGCCGTCGCGTCGCTGCGCGAAGAGGTCACCGCCATCCTCTCTACCGCCACCAGCGACGATGAGGTGCTCGTCAAGGTCGAGAGTGCCGGTGGGATGGTGCACGGTTACGGACTGGCGGCATCGCAGCTACAACGTATTCGGCAGAAGGAGATTCCACTCACTGTCGCGGTAGACAAAGTCGCCGCCAGCGGTGGGTACATGATGGCGTGCGTGGCGGACCGGATACTGGCGGCTCCGTTTGCCATTTTGGGCTCCATCGGCGTAATCACGCAGCTACCCAATTTTCATCGTCTGCTGAAGAAAAACGATATCGATTTCGAGCAGATCACCGCAGGCGATTTTAAACGCACCCTGACCTTGTTCGGCGAAAACACCGATACCGCGCGCGAAAAACTCCGCGAAGAGGTACAAGATGTTCACGAGCTTTTCAAAAGCTTCGTCACCGAACACCGCCCGCAATTGGATATCGATCGCGTCGCTACCGGAGAGCATTGGCACGGCACCCGCGCACTGGAGCTGAATCTGGTGGACGAACTGAAAACCAGCGACGACTACCTGATACAGGCCAGCGAAGCGCGGGACCTGTTTGAAGTACGTTATGTGGCGAAAAAAGCGCTGGTCAACCGCCTCTTGAGCGCCGGTACCCAACTGCTGCAAACCCGTCACCCCACGCTGCATTCCCCCAACGATCCACCCACCATGTACTGATTGGGGTATCCGCCATGTTCACCAGTTCCGACCAAGCAGAGAGTGCGTTCTACACCGCCTTCGAACAGGCACACATCGACGCAATGATGGACGTGTGAGCGAGTAACGACTCCATCACCTGCATTCGCCCACTGCAGCGCCCTCTCTACGGCGTGGAGGAGATCCGTCGCGGTTGGGAACAGATTTTCGATGGCGAACCGAGTATGGAATTTCGATTGACCCTGCTGCATCAGGTCGTGCACGAGGATACTGCGGTTCATATCGTCGAAGAGAACATTCTGGTTGGAGAGGATCGCGAACCCCACGCCCCCGTTCTGGTGACTAACATCTATCACAAGTACCCGGACGGATGGCGCATGGTGCTCCACCACGCCTCACCCGCACCGCGCGGTCCATTGCCCGCTGTGGGCAACGAAAAGGGGCGCTTGCACTGATCGACGCTATGGCGTGGACTTGGATCCCATCACCACGTCGACTTTGATACCCCACTTTTCCGGCGTTTCGTAACCGACGATGCGATCCTGTGTTGCCGAACTACGCGCCAGGTCGACGTCGCGGGGAGCGAGAAAGGTGTTTTTGTTGGTGTCATAGGCCAGTCGTACAAGGGGTTTCAACATATCGTCCTGGTTGGCCTCCATGACAATGGCCAGTCGCCCGCTCTCCAACCGCACGACGGTAGCTACCGGATAGATACCCACACACTGGATAAAACTCTGCACCAGCTTCGGATTGAAATGGTGCTGACTCCACTCCAGTAACCGTCCGAGCGCATCGGTCGGATGCATGCCTTTGTGGTAACAGCGGTCGGCGGTGATGGCATCGTAGACATCGACGATCGCTGACATCTGACCGTAAATACTGATCTCTTCGCCTTTGAGTTTGCGCGGATAGCCCGTGCCATCCCAACGTTCGTGGTGTTCGTAAGCGACGGCAATTGAGAGCGGATCGATGCCCGGCGATTCCGCCAATACGTTGGCGCCGATATTGACATGACCACGCATGACACTGAACTCGTCTTCCGTCAGTTTTCCCGGCTTGTTCAGTATCTCTTCGGGCACCTTCATCTTGCCAATGTCATGAAGCATCGCGCCCACACCGATTTTATTGATGGTATCTCGATCCAACCCCAGACCTTTCGCGAACGCCACCATCAGAACGCAGAGATTGACCGAGTGCTGGAAGGTGTATTGATCGGCTTCGCGTATCCGACCCAGGCTGATCAGTGCATCTTTATTACGGAATACCGAATCCACCATATCGCCTACAATGGGTTCGACGCGCGCCACCTCAATCTGTCGACCCAGCCGCACATCTTGCATCAACGCGGTGACCACTTCTCGGGCTTCGGTCTGAACAACCAGTGCTTTGGCGCGCTCTTCGGCAACGCTGACTTTACTTGCCTTGGGGGACCGGCGGGCCGCTTCGGCCACTTGCTGCAAACCGGCCTCTCGCGCCTGGGCGGCCTGTTGCGCGGTGGGTGCCGATTCGACATCGAGGCCCTTGGAGGTATCGATATAGACCTCGCGGATACCGCTATCGGCAATCTTTTTAATCGCCTTGGAATTGTCGATTTTGAACCGCTTGGAAGCAAAAGGATGATCCATCCACCCGCAGTTGAGGTCATGTATATACATGCCCGGTCGCAGTTGACTGGTGGCCACCTTCTTTATCACTCGATCCCCGTCAGCCATACACACCTCAACACGAACGGTGGTTACCCCTATTGAAAGGGGAGGCCGCAATTCGAGATTACGACCCTAAGTGTAGTATCGGGTCCTTAGATCTAATCCATATTCCAGGGGGGATAAATGAGCTATAACTGAATCGGGTGTTTAAAGAATGTGAAAAATAGCGGTGTATCTGGTTGATGGGTAGTCGCCAAACCAATCACTCAACCAACAGGGATACACCGCTATGAAGAAAGAGAATAACGTTGTTGCGTTTTCAGGTCGACAGGAACTCACTGATGGCCTGACTGAATTACTGAGAACAGGGGCAGTTCAGCTGATTCAGCAAGCAGTAGAAGCGGAGTTGGCCGGATTTATGGAACAGTTTTCAGCTCGCTTACTGGAAG
>Ga0209679_1000107_pt1 | contig 41501 bp, 42 predicted proteins | sample WorMetHEROISLAND_4_FD_187408 | JGI IMG/M metagenome (GOLD analysis project Ga0209679, IMG submission 187408) | Marine gutless worms symbiont microbial communities from Max Planck institute for Marine Microbiology, Germany - Olavius sp. 2 HERON... ...
GCACATGATGTTCAAATTATCAGCATGTGCAGAGAAAACCTGGCGCAAGCAGCGGGGATTTAACTACCTGGCCAAGGTGATAACGGGAGTGAAGTTTAAAGATGGAATCGAGGTGACGACGGGCAATCAGGTAGCAGCTGGATCAATATCCAAACACCAGATTTGACGAGAACTCTGTCCCTCCATAGACCAGGCCAAGGCGCAGCGAAGTGTGCTTGCCTAATACCTCTGCATCGCGGTGTATCTGAATGGCGAGTTCACGGGTGGGTGCTAGTATCACCGCACGGGGTTGTTTTTTGTCGCGATGCGGCGCGGGTTCTTGCCGCATGAGATGGGACATGGTGGCAAGCAGAAAGGCGGCTGTTTTGCCCGTTCCTGTCTGAGCCTGCCCGGCGACATCGTGTCCGCTTAGCGCTTTTGGCAGGGTCTCCGCTTGAATCGGCGTACAACGTGAGAATCCGGCCTCTTCTGCACCTTGCAGCAATTCGGGGAGTAGATCCAGTTGGGAAAAGCGAATATCGGTCAGGTGTGAGTTATCCATGGCGGCCAAGCATACCCCAAATGGAAGGGAGAACCCGCAAAAAATCCCTATTTACGTCAATAGTATGCCAATAGAGTGGAAAGTGGTGACCGTTGGGGTTGCATTATCGGAATGATTGGGCTGAAATGGGCTTCAGGTGGGACTGGTACCGAAGGCGATTCGGTTCCCAGCTGGAGGGGCGGAGCGTCACACTAGCCACAACAACACCGCTCGACCCATATATTTAGTCGCAACTTTCCCGAGTTCCTTTCCCCGTACAAATCACTATCTACTCAGCCCGGTAAGGAACGTTCTGGAGGCAAACAACGTGAGTGAACGCATGGTACACGTTACCGATGAAAGTTTTGATACCGAAGTTATCGGTTCTGAAACCCCCGTGCTGGTCGATTTCTGGGCTGATTGGTGCGGACCCTGCAAGATGATCGCTCCGATCCTAGACGAAATTTCTGAGGAGTATGATGGCAGGGTGCGAGTGGCCAAACTGAATATTGATGAGAACCCCAACACACCGCCTAAGTACGGTATTCGTGGGATTCCTACCTTGATGTTGTTTAAAGGGGGAAATGTTGAAGCCACCAAAGTGGGCGCCGTTTCCAAATCACAGCTTACCGCGTTCATTGATAGCAACCTGTAACAGATTGAGAAACTGGAATGGCGGAAATGCTAGATTCCAGTCAAACAACGTGATAGTTTATGAGCTGCGGCCGAATTGGAGGCCGCAGGCATACCTAAGAACAATTCCCCAAAATTCTTAAGAAGTACCTGCCCTCACCGGGCCCCCAATGCGTTTATTACGTTCCTCGCAACAATCGCAGTTGATACAAGCGCTATGAATCTCACCGAACTGAAGAAAAAGACCGCCTCAGAACTGATCCAAATTGCCCAGGATATGGGCGTCGAGGGAATGGCCCGTTCCCGCAAACAGGATCTCATTTTTTCCATACTCAAAGCACACGCCAAGAACGGGGAAGATATATTTGGCGATGGTGTACTGGAGATACTCCAGGATGGATTCGGATTTCTGCGGTCAGCCGACTGCTCTTACCTGGCCGGTCCCGACGACATCTACGTCTCTCCGAGTCAGATCAGGCGTTTTAATTTACGTACCGGCGATACCGTTTCGGGCAAGATCCGTCCTCCTAAAGAGGGGGAGCGTTATTTCGCGTTGCTCAAGGTGGGGAATATCAATCATGAGACGCCCGACAACGCGAAGAACAAGGTGCTTTTTGAAAACCTGACACCACTCCATCCCAACAAGCGCCTTTCGCTGGAACTGGGCAACGGCAGTACCGAAGACATTACTGCACGCGTTATCGATCTAATGGCACCCATCGGCAAAGGGCAGCGTGGGCTCATTGTGTCACCCCCCAAAGCGGGTAAGACGATGCTGTTGCAGAACATCGCTCACTCCATCGAATCCAAACATCCCGAATGTTTTCTCATCGTGTTGCTCATCGACGAACGTCCGGAAGAGGTGACGGAGATGGAGCGCTCGGTGCGCGGCGAGGTGGTCTCCTCAACGTTCGACGAACCGGCCAGCCGTCACGTGCAGGTAGCGGAAATGGTCATCGAAAAGGCCAAGCGGCTCGTCGAGCACAAACACGATGTGGTGATACTCCTCGACTCTATCACTCGTCTCGCACGCGCTTACAACACCGTAGTTCCTTCGTCGGGGAAAGTGCTAACTGGCGGTGTGGACGCCAACGCGCTGCAGAAACCGAAACGTTTCTTCGGTGCGGCGCGCAATATCGAAGAGGGGGGCAGTCTCACTATCATCGCCACGGCGCTCATCGATACCGGGTCGCGCATGGACGATGTGATCTACGAAGAGTTTAAGGGCACGGGTAATATGGAGATACACCTGGACCGCCGAATCGCGGAAAAGCGCATCTACCCTTCCATCAACATCAATCGCTCCGGAACCCGACGTGAGGAGTTGTTGACCTCCACCGACGAGCTGCAGAAGATGTGGATACTGCGCAAGCTGCTGCACCCTATGGACGAACTGGCAGCCATGGAATTTCTGCACGATAAGCTTAAAGGCACCAAGACCAACGGTGAGTTTTTCGACTCCATGAGACGCTAATCCCGCGAAGTGTCCGACGACCGGTCAATCCATGGCGGTCATCATCGAATCAATCGCCTTTAGCGCCGACGATCGAGGGGTCGTCTTCGAGCCACTCCAGGCGCCAGCGATCGAGCAGCAGAAGAACATCCACACGGTTATCACCGCACCCGGTAGGATTCGGGGCAACCATTACCATCGCCATGCCACCGAGGTGCGGGTCGTGAAAGGGCCGGCGAGGGTTCGTTTTCGCGACAGCGGTGAAGTTCGCGAGGTGGTGGTTGGGGACGACGACGTGATGCGGTTTACTTTCCCCCCGGGAACAACCCATGCTGTGGAGAACACGGGTGACGAGCCGCAGGTTTTGGTCTCGTTCAGCACAGCGCCCCACGATCCCCGTAATCCGGATGTGGTTCGCGATGAATTGATTCCACCATCGTGAATCGGTCTTCCCGGTAAGTGCCCGCACGGTGTATAGTCCAGCCGTTGTTTCGGACCAGTTACGATGAAAGCTTCCAGCACGCCTTTGACGCCTCTTCTGACGACACCCCTGCGGTGGATTCCCAATGTCATTCATTCCAGCGCAATGAGTGTGGTACTCAATCGCTTTTTCTCAACGCTGCTCGCTGACGGGGAGTTGGATTTCCTCGAGGACAAAGTGTTACGAATTACGGTTACGGACGCAGGGATCGAGTATCGTCTATCGAAATCTCAGGGCAAATTGGTGGCGGTGGACCGCCAGCGTGCGGTCGATGCCTCTTTCGTAGGGGATTTGCACAGCTTTACGTTGCTGGCGCTGCGGCGCGAGGATCCTGATACGCTCTTTTTTCAGCGGCGTTTGCGCATGGAGGGGGATACCGAGATCGGTTTGATGGTAAAGAATCTGTTGGACAGCCTGGAGTTCTCCATGCCGGAGATCCCGCAACCGCTACAGGCGGCGGGTAATCGCGTGCTCTCTTTCTACGAAAAACGTCGAACCAGCGACAGCGTTTGATGGTGCGGACGCTGCGCTAGAGGTTCTCGATCTCCGCCACTGTTTTCATGCCGGCATCTCCGAACCAGTAACCGCTGCACGGTCCAACGGGCAGCCACTGTTCGAGCTTCTGGGCAGCGACTTGCGGTTCCTCCAATCCATCAATTACCGCGCGGAAGGTGGCGATGATGTCGCCCATATGGGTGGATTGCGGGCTGATGCGCAGGATGTCGACACCCAGCTGTTGCAGATCTTTGAATTCGCTGATCAAGCTATGGGTCTGCGCCGACTGGGTCTGGATTCCGTTTAGAATCAGAAACGGGTCATCCTCTTGGGTGAAGACCTGCATACCATCGGGATCGTCGATGCACGTCTCCCAACAATCGTCTTTTTGCAGGTGATGTGCGCGGGCAGTGAAGCAACGGGCCGACCATGCCAACGGGATACAGCCGTAAGCCAACAACTCGGTCTCGACACCCGCTGGACGCTCTTTTTGTATGTCAGCGAGGGTATCGCGTGACAATTCGAAAGGCATGACCCAGCGCTTCAGCCCTAAAGAATGGAAAAACCGCAACGTACGATCGTTGTAGAGGTTGACGCTTGGTCCGCTGATAAATGGAACACTCTGGTCGGCCAGCAGATTGATGGCACCCACTTCGTTGGCTTCTACGGTATACCGACCGTTTTCGCAGAGACGCTTTAACGCCTTGCGTTCCGATTCGGCTTCAATCAGGGCAAGCGAAGAGAGCACCACCTCTTTACCCGCATTGGAGAGCATCTCTCCGGTAGCCAACCAGTCCTCTAACCGAAACTGGCGACGCTTGGAGCAGACCGTCTCACCCAGGTAGACGATATCCACTGGTGCTTCCGCCACCTCCGTGTAGAAGTCTTGCAGCTGAGCTTTAGGCCAATAGTAAAGGACGGGGCCAATAGAGAGTTTCATCGTGCGTTTACTCGGTTACGAATCGGAATAACCCTGTATCACTCGTCACGGTGTCAACGATCGTCCAGACATTGGTGAGCGCTTGGTGTTTTTCGTGTCTTGGCGAGAGTGTATTCACAACTGACGGCGACTACTGCCATGGCCGGTTGTAGGCTCCCAGCGTGGTTTGCGTGCCCTCGGATACTTTGGCCAACGCCATCTGCCATTCTGGTTTGGGGGTGAACGCATCGGGGTCCGCGTGGCAGGCATCCAGCGCTTGACGCCATACGCGAGTGACCTGTTTCACATAAGCCGGACTGCGCTGGCGACCCTCAATTTTGATGGCGGAGATTCCGATGCGTTGTAGCTCGGGAAGCAGCTCCAGCGTGTTGAGGCTGGTGGGATCCTCGATGGCGTAGTAGGTGTCCTCTCCCACCCGGTAGCGGCCCTTGCAGATCGTGGGATAGCCCGCTTTTTCCTCCTTGTCGAAGCGATTGATGAGCATTCCGCTGAGGCGCGTCTCGAGACCGCTCTCGGTCTCCTCCCAGCGTACGGCTTTAGCGGGCGAGCAGGCGCCGCACGTATTGGGGGATTCTCCGGTCACGTAGGAGGAGAGCGTGCAGCGACCCTCAACCATCACGCAGAGGCCGCCGAAGCCGAACACTTCCAGCTCCACCGGACAATCCCGAACCACCTGCTCCACCTGTTTCATAGAGAGCACGCGCGGTAACACGGCGCGTTTGATGCCGAAGTGCTGGCGGTAGAACGAGATCGCTTCGGGTGTCGTGGCGGAACCCTGTACGGAGAGGTGTAGATTGAGGTTGGGATGTTTGCTGGCGGCGTACTCGAATACTGCAACATCGGCCATGATCAAGGCATTAATACCGAGATCCGCTGCATGGTCGACGGCGCGCTGCCAGCGTGACCACCCGCGGGGTTGCGGGTAAGTGTTGAGTGCGACAAAGACTCGCCTACCCTGGTCCTGCGCGTAGCGTATGCCTTCGCTGGCGCTACCTTCGGTAAAATTGAGACCGGGAAAATGGCGTGCGTTGGTGTCGTCGCGGAATCCCATGTAGACCGCGTCAGCCCCGTTGTCGACGGCCGCTTTAAGCGACGGGAGATTCCCCGCCGGGCAAACCAGTTCCATGCTGTATCCTCTTCGTGACCGGATGGTTCCGGTGCTCTAACCCACCACATCGAGTTCTCAGCGCCTGAACTTGACACCCGCGTAGGCGGCGATGCGACTGCACGCCTCGATATCCACGTCCTCCAACCCATCGATGGCGGTCGCGGTGACTTCGCCGATGTAGCGCGGTGCCATTTGCAGAAAATTGAGTACGGCCTGATAGGCGCCATCGAAAGCGGGTTTGCAGTGGCGAATGTAGACCGATGCATTCTTCTGCGTGTTGAGCGAAATGGAAAGCTCATCCACACATTCCGCCAGTTGCGGTAGCACGTTGCGGCGGTGCACCCGGTTGGCGAGACCATCGGTATTCACGCGCACCCGGCCACCGTTCTCTTTGACGTATCGGGAGACCTCCAGTAACTCTTTTAATCGCAGGGTCGGCTCGCCGTATCCGCAGAACACGATCTCTTCGTGTTCACTCGGATTGCCGACGGCTTCGATTACCTGCTCGGCCGTGGGGCGCCGGGACAGGGCGAGATCAAAATCGTGAACCTGCCACGATCCATTGTGCTTTGGGCAGGAGGTACAACGCAGGGTGCAACGATCTCCCAGGTTGACGTAGAGCCGCTTGCCGATCGGGTAGGTGATGGTATCGGTTGACATAGGGCGCACATTCTACCGCTCTGAATCGGGTGCTCCAAATAGTTGACTTGAATCAACGGTTGGAGTCGAAGCAGTTGATCTGGCCCACCCGCGTATACCGGTCTCGGTAGAGAACGGTGTTCGGTAAAGGCTCAGCCCGTCGCTTGCTCCCTCGCTACCGCCCGGTAGCCGATATCGGTGCGAAAGTAGACCCCGTTCCATCGAATGTTCTGCGTCAACGCATAGGCGCGTTGTTGCGCCTCGGCCACCGAATCGCCCAGGGCGCAGGCACACAGGACCCGTCCACCGTTGGTGACGACGGAACCCTCTTTCTCGGCGGTACCGGCATGGAACACTTTCAGATCCAGGGCATCCTTCTTGGGGAGACCGGTGATCACGTCCCCCTTTGGGTAGCTGGCGGGGTAGCCGCCGGCGGCCAAGACGACACCGAGACTCGCGCGCGGGTCCCACTCCGCCGTCACCTGATCGAGGCGCGCATCGAGGGCGGCTTCGATCAGCGTAACGAAATCGGAGCGGAGCCGCAGCATGATGGGTTGCGTTTCGGGATCACCAAAGCGGCAGTTGTACTCCAGCACTTTGGGAACTCCCGCCGCATCGATCATGACACCGGCATAGAGGAACCCGGTATAAGGGTGGCCTTCGGCCGCCATGCCCCGCACCGTCGGTTCGATGACCTGGCTCATGATTCGGTCGTGCATCTCGGGTGTGACCACCGGCGCGGGAGAGTAGGCTCCCATGCCGCCGGTGTTGGGGCCTTGGTCGCCGTTGTCGCGTGCCTTGTGGTCCTGGGAACTGGCTATCGGTAGGATATGGTCACCATCCGCCATAACGATGAAGCTCGCCTCTTCGCCCTGTAAGAACTCCTCGATGACGACGCGGCTTCCCGCTTCTCCGAAGGCGTTGTCAGCCAACATGTCGCGCACCGCGGCGATGGCCTGCTCCTCGCTCTGCGCCACGATGACGCCTTTACCCGCCGCTAGCCCGTCGGCTTTAACGACTATGGGTGCCCCCTTGTCGCGGATGAAAGCGACGGCGGGATCGACCTCGGTAAAAACCTGGTACCAGGCGGTGGGGATGTCGTGACGTGCCAGGAAATCCTTGGTGAAGGCCTTGGAGCCCTCCAGCTGGGCCGCGCCTTGAGTAGGACCGAAACAGCGCAGGCCGGCACTGGAAAAGGTGTCCACGACCCCTGCTACCAGCGGGGCTTCGGGGCCTACGACGGTGAGACCGACCTGCGACTCTTGCGCGAAGTGAACCAGACCGGCGATATCTTCGGCGCCGATGGGGACGTTCTCCATTTTTGATTCGCGCGCGGTTCCGGCGTTGCCGGGAGCGACGTAGACCTTTTCGACGTTGGGGGACTGTGCCAGTTTCCAAGCCAGAGCGTGCTCGCGGCCACCGCCGCCTATTACCAGTATTTTCATTGCTGATGCCCTTGTGTTTGATGTTTTGCCAGGGAGGTGCCGAGGATGCAACGGGCGTGCCTCGAGCGATGCCGCAAACTCAGTGCCTCTTGGCTATGTTCTCAATCCCCGCAACAGCGTGGCGACGGTTTTACCTTCGATGACCCGATGGCCATGCTGATTGTCGATCCAACTCTCCATCTCCACCCGCTCCGCTACTCTGTCGATGGCTGTCACGCGAAAGCGCGCCGTAATGGTATCGCCAATATAGACGGGACGCAGGAACTCCAAACTCTGCGAGCGATAGATGGCGCCGACGCCGGGGATGTGCAGTCCCACCAGAGTCGAGAAGAGCGAGGCCGAAAGCATGCCGTGGGCGATACGCTCACCGAAGAAGGTCTGGCGAGCGAACTCATCATCGACGTGTAGAGGGTTGGTGTCACCGGTGATAGCGATGAAATGTTCCAAGTCCTCCTCAGTGATGGTCTTGCTGAGTGACGCTTCATGCCCGACGGCAAGATCATCGAAGGTGGTAAGTGAGTAATTCATGGATCGATTGGCTATGGGCCGTGGCGCCACCGCGCATACACAGGCGCTAGTCCAACCACCTATACCGCCCTCGATGTCGTCGCGGCCACCCTTCAGTGCCTAAAATGGCGCATCCCGGTAAATACCATCGCCATGCCGTGTTCGTTGGCGGCGGCGATGGTCTCTTCGTCACGCATAGAACCCCCGGGCTGGATAACGGCGGTGATTCCTGCTTCAGCCGCCGAGTCGATACCGTCGCGAAACGGGAAGAAGGCGTCGGAGGCCATCACCGATCCCTTTACCTCTAGCCCTTCGTCCGCAGCTTTGATGCCAGCGATCCGCGCGGAATAGACGCGACTCATCTGGCCCGCGCCGATCCCGATGGTCTGGCCGTCGCGGCAGTAGACAATGGCGTTGGACTTGACGAACTTCACCACGTTCCAGGAGAAGAGCAGGTCGTTCATCTCCTGCTCGCTGGGTGCGCGCTCCGTCACCACTTTCAGCTGATCGCGGGTGACGCTACCCAGGTCGCGGTCCTGGACCAACAGGCCACCGTTGACGCGTTTGAAGTCGAATCCTGCAGCGCGGGTATCACCCCATTCACCGCTCTCCAAAACCCTGACATTGGTCTTGGTGGCGAGCGCTTTGAGTGCATCGCTTTCGAAGCGTGGCGCGATGATCACTTCGACGAACTGTCGTTTGAGGATCTCCTCAGCCACCGCGCCGTTCACGCTGCGGTTGAAGGCGATGATGCCGCCAAAGGCGGAAGTGGGATCGGTCTGGTAGGCTCGATCATAGGCCTCCTGTAGATCTCCGCCCACGGCCACGCCACAGGGATTGGCATGTTTGACGATGACGCAGGCCGTGTCGTCCCGGAAGCTTTTCACGCACTCGAGAGCGGCATCGGCGTCGGCGATATTGTTGAGCGAGAGCGCTTTACCTTGGATTTGCTGCGCGGTGGCGACGCTGGGCTCGGTGGGTTGGTGTTCTACGTAGAAAGCGGCGCTCTGGTGGGGGTTCTCCCCGTAGCGCATTTCCTGAACCTGACGGAACTGCGTATTGAAGGTGTTGGGAAAGCGCGTTAGCTGCTGGTCGTTGTCGATGCTGCCCAGGTAGTTGGCGATGGCGCCATCGTAACGGGCCGTGTGCTCGAAGGTCTTTACCGCCAGGTTAAAGCGGGTGGTGGGAGACAGCGCCCCTCCGCTTTGTCGCATCTCATCGAGCACGACCTCGTAGTCCCAACTGTCGACGACCACGGCGACGTCACGGTGATTCTTGGCTGCGGCGCGAAGCATGGTGGGTCCCCCGATGTCGATATTCTCGATGGCGGTGGCGAGGTTGCATTCGGGATTCGCGATGGTCTGTTCAAAGGGGTAGAGATTGACGACCACCAGATCGATTGCCTGAAAACCGTGCTCCTGCATCGCTGCGTCATCGGTGCCGCGACGCCCCAGCAGGCCGCCGTGAATCTTGGGGTGCAGCGTTTTCAAGCGACCGTCCATCATTTCCGGGAAACCGGTGTGGTTGGAGACCTCAACGACGTCGATTCCCTTTTCGGCGAGCAGGCGGGCGGTGCCGCCGGTGGAGAGAATCTCGACACCCATCGACTGGAGTTGTTGGGAAAACTCCACGACACCGGATTTGTCTGAAACGCTGATCAGGGCTCTTTGAATCTTGGACATGGTTACCTTCCATCTGGATCTTGCTGACAATACTGTTACATGTTATGCGCGGCGTTCCGCACGGCAGTGCTGCTGTTGACGACGCCGATGTCGCTGTGCTCAGGGTGCAGTGGGTATGTCGAGTCCGTGGGCGCGAAGTTTTTTACGCAGCGTACTTCGACTTAAACCGAGAATCGTCGCTGCGCGGGTTTGGTTGCCCCCACAATGCCGCATGACCGATTTCAGTAGCGGCGGTTCAATTTCACCAATCACCAGGTCGTACAGATCGCTGGGATAGTGGTCCCCCAGTTTTGCAAAATACCCCTCCAACGAACGCTCGACACACTCCCGTAGCGTCTCGTTCCCTCTGTCTGACGGTTTTCGGTTCACGCCGCCATTACCTCCCTTGCCTCCAGGCGGTCGAAGAATTCGTCCAACATGCGCAGTTGCGCTGGTGCGGAAGTTTCCTGATTGATGAGTCGGCGAAGTGCCGCACCATTGGGCAACCCCTTGGTGTACCAGGCCGCGTGTTTACGAGCGACGCGGGGGCCGGTGTGATCACCATAGAACTGATAGAGCGCTTCGAGATGCTCGCGAAGTATGGAGCGCAGCTCGCTTAGCGAGGGTGATGGCAGTAGCTCGCCGGTGGCCAAGAAATGGAGAATCTCGCGGAAGATCCACGGGCGCCCCTGGGCTGCACGGCCGATCATGATGGCGTCGGCACCGGTCGCTTCCAGTACTTCGCGCGCCTTATGGGGGTCGCGGATGTCGCCGTTGGCGATGACAGGAATCGCTATCGATTGCTTAATGGTGCGGATGGTTTCGTACTCCGCTTCGCCGGAGTAACCACAAGCACGGGTACGTCCGTGGACCGCCAGGGCTTGGATGCCGGATTCCTGCGCAATGTGAGCGATTCGAACGCCGTTACGGCTGCTTTTATCCCACCCGGTACGAATCTTTAACGTGACGGGAACGTCGACGGCTTCGACCACTGCATCGAGAATTCGACGCACCAGAGGTTCGTCGCGCAGCAGCGCAGAGCCAGCGGCGGTGTTACAGACCTTTTTTGCCGGGCAACCCATATTGATGTCGATGATCTGGGCGCCGTTGTCGACGTTGTAGCGGGCGGCTTCGGCCATCATTCCCGGGTCGGCGCCCAAGATCTGTACCGAGCGAGGTTCCGATTCGCCGGTGTGGTCCGCGCGCCGTTTGGTCTTCTCGCTTCCCCATAACAGCGAGTTGGAGGAGACCATCTCGGAGACGGCCAGTCCGGCGCCAAAACGCCGACAAAGAATGCGAAACGGGCGATCGGTTACCCCCGCCATGGGCGCCAACACAAGATTGTTGCTCAGCTTGTACGGACCGATCTGCATCGTGCGATTTTGAGACCCGGGGGAGGGCGAAAAGGGCTACGATTCTACCGCCATTCAGGGTTTCAAGAAAGCGGAATGAGGGGTTGTTTTAGTAGAATTCGAACCGGTAACTGATGCCCGAAGTGCCGGGGTCGGTGATCTCGAGCGAGACGGGGAGCGGTTCACTCGGCGTAAGCGCTTGGATATGGCTGAAATCTTTGCCCACATACTCCTGAGGTTGAAATCGGCGTAGTGCGACTAACCGACCACCGGTGTCGGAAAAGCTCACTTCCAAGGTGGGCAGGGGTTGCGGGAAATCGGTTTCACTCACCAGTGTCAAAGAGATCAACAGCGCATTCGCCTGGTGCGGATGGGGACGGACGTCGCGATTCAACAGATGAATCTTCGTCACATCGCGGCGGGCGGGGATTTCGCAGCCCGCCATTTGGTAAATCGAATCCAGAGCAGGAACGAGTGCGGGATAGTGGCTGAGTTCGATGCGATAGAAGTACACGGACTGAAGCAGTAGACCCACAAGCAATACCACCGCGCCCGAGCCGAAGGCAATAGTGGGCCAGCGGCGTTGCTCGTGGCTCAATGAAGCTTCAAGCTCCTCTTCGATGGCGGCGCTGTAGTCCGGTGTCTGATCCTCTTCTCCCTCAAGCTCCAGCGGTTCGGTTTCGAACTCCGCGACCATCGCCTCCACGTCGATCTCTTCGGGTGGGGGGCGTTTCGGCCAAGGGTTCGGTTTCGTTGGCCGTTTCGAGGGCTTCCTCCACGGGTTCGGCGGCAACCGTTTCAGCCTCGTCGATGGCCTCGATCTCGGGTGGTTCGTCCTGTTCGATGGTCGTCAGGCCGAGTTCCTCGTCGGTGGGTTCTACCGGTTGCTCGTCTTGAGCGGCGGATTCATCGGATGTCTCCGTGGCTTCGATCTCCACCGGAGCGCCCTGCTCATCGAGCGCGAACAGTTGATCGATCTCCTCTTCTGCCGCTTCGGGGGTGACGGAATCGTCCTGTGCTTCAGGTGCGCTTTCGGGTGGGGTATCGACGGGTGGTGCAGTCGCTTCGAGGAGCTCTTCGGTCGCCTGCTCTTCCTCCTGGTGGGGTGCCGTTTCCTCCACCGACTCGGTCGCTTCTATTGCGTCTGTCGCATCCGTTGCATCGATCGCTTCGATTTCCGGAGCGTCTTCTGTCGGCTCGCGCGCGATCTCCGCCTCTTCCACACCCAGGTCACCCAGCGCCGCTTCATGGGCTTCGGAAAGTTGCTCCTCGATCTGTTCGGCGGTTGTCGCGGGTTGTTCGGCCCCGGCTTCCGGAAGCGGTGTTTTGGGTACCTCTTCGCCAGCCTCGGGTTCGCCGTTGGTCGCCTCGGTCGGTTCCGCTGACTCTGCTTCCGGTGACTCCTCCTCGTAGGCGTCGAACTCCGAGGTATCAAACCCAAATCCAAGGTCGGTGAGTTCGGGATTGTCCGGCGTGGATTCGGTGGCATCCGACGTTTCCAAATCCAGCTCGAATCCCTCCTGTTCGTCGAAGTTCAGCTCAAAGTCAAAGGTTTCCTGCTGGGAAGGGGCCTTTTCGGTGGCCGTTTCGGATTCGGGGGGCTCGATCGTGCCGTCTCCCTCGTCCGTTGCCGGCTCTATTGGTTCTGCAGGTGGCTCCGGAAGTTCGAAATCAAACTCGCTGGGTGCTTCCGCCTGCTCCTCTTCGACACCTGCGGTTTCTGCTTCGGCGATAAGGGCGTCGATATCGAACGAGTCGTCCGCTGTCTCTTCTGTTGCGGTTTCGGGTGTCTCGGGTTCGGATGGATCTGTCGGTTGTTCGGGCAGCTCGAAGTCGAACTCACTCGGCGTTTCCGTCAGCGCGTCGTCAGTGTCGGATGTTTCCGCTTCGGCGAATAGGGCGTCGATGTCGAGCGGTTCGTCCGGGGATTCATCGCTTGCGGTTACGGGTTGTGTCTCCTCCGCGGTCTCCGGGCCGGCGAATGCTTCGGATTCGGTTGGGTCCGTCGACTGTTCGGGGAGTTCGACGTCGAACTCCCCGGATGCTTGCGTCGCATCCTCTTCGATATCCGGCGTTTCGTGCTCTGCAAAAAGAGCATCAATATCGAGCGATTCATTCGGTGGCGCTTCTTCTTCGGACTCTTCCGCGCTGTCGAAATCGACTGTTTCGGTGGATTCAACCGACGGATCCGGTGCGGAGCCCGACAGGTCAAGATCAAACTCTTCCGCTACGGGGGACTGGGAATCCTGTGGTGGCGGTGGTGGGGTGTCATCTGCCGGGGGTGTCGTTGGTTCGGGCGGAGCTTGGGGGGTGGCTGCGTCCGGTGCGGGTGGAGCGGTTTCTGCAGCTTGCAAAAAGAGTCGGGCGTTGAATACCTCACTGCAGCGACTGCAGCGCGCCTTACCGCGGGCGGCGTTGAGTTGATCCTCCGTAATACGAAACTGGGTTTCGCAATGGGGGCAGCGGGTAACGTGTCGTATCGGGCTCACAAAGGTCCGTGCGTTTGCGTTTGATTTTGGGCCTGGTCACACCGTTGGAGCCAGCGCTGCCGGAGGCACTTTTTTCGTCCGGCAAGGCGTGATGAGCGTAGTGTAGCTCGCTACATAAGCGAAATCACAACACCGCCGGACGGAAAAAGAATCCCGGCCCTGTGGGTTGCGTCTGAAAAAGCGCCATACGGCGTTGCGAGTCGTTCATTTGATCCGACCAAACTTCTCTCATCGCGCCTTGTCTGGCGCTTTTTCAGACACAATAGCGTTGGCTCCAACGGTGTGAACGGGCCCTAGGATACCCAATGATGCGTACGATCCCAACTTCCCTCACGCGCTTCGTGTTTTGCGCACGCCGTGCAGACAGAGCCACTCGTCGACCGCATGCTCTGCCCGCCAGTCGATATCGTGGAGATACGCGCCCTTTACCGCGTCACGCTGGTCTTTCAATAGCCCCGACAGGACCAAATCGCCTCCCGGTTTCACCAAGTCGATCAATAGCGGTGCCAACTCGACGAGCGGGCCCGCGAGAATGTTGGCGAGCACGATATCGGCGGGCGTCGAGTCGAGCGTTCCGGGGGGATGGGTGTCTATGTGGTCGCTAACGCCGTTGTCGGCGGCGTTTTGTCGGGTGGCCAGGAGCGCTTGTGGATCGATATCGGTTGCACGGATGGTATTTGCGCCCAGCTTGGCGGCGGCGATGGCGAGTATCCCGGAGCCGCAGCCATAGTCGATAATGCGCTCTCCTCCCAGAATCGCCCCATCCAACCATGCCAGACACATCGCCGTGGTGGGGTGAGTGCCGGTACCAAATGCAAGCCCGGGATCCAGGTGTATAACCACTGCATCTTGTTGCGCCACGTTCTCTCCATGGGGACACACCCAGAGGCGTCGGCCGAATCGGGCGGGTTTGAAGTGCTCCAGCCAGATGCGCTCCCACACTTGATCGGCCAATTCAGATACCCGCCAACTGTGCTGCTCTGTTGCGGTAAGGTGCGGGGAGAGGGCCTGGTGCAATGGGGCGAGATCGACACCGTCGTTGAATAGTGCCGTCACCAGCGTATTCGGCCAGATTCGTGTCTCGCCGGGCAGCGGTTCAAGCACTGGCGAGTCTTCGGCGTCGGCGAAGGTGACCGCGATCGCGCCGGCGGTTTGCAAGGCTTTGCCGATACGCTCCGCCCGCTCCGATTCGGTGCGGAGCGTTAATTGAATCCAGGGCATGGCGATTGCAGCTACTTGTTTTGCAGGCGCAGTTTGTTTTCCAGGTAGTGGACATTGGTGCCACCCGTCTGAAACGCCGCGTCGGTGATGATCTGTTGGTGGAGCGGGATATTGGTTTCGATGCCACCAATGACGATCTCGCTCAACGCGGTATAGGCTCGTGCAAGGGCGGAGCGGCGGTCGTCGCCGTGCGCGATCAGTTTGCCGATCAGTGAATCGTAATAGGGGGGGACCAGGTAGCCCGAATAGAGATGCGAGTCCATACGGATGCCCGGGCCACCGGGGGTGTGGTATTGCGTAATGGTACCCGGAGAGGGCAGGAAGGTATCGGGGTGCTCTACATTGATGCGGCACTCGATGGCGTGGCCGGTGATGCTGATATCTTCCTGTTTAAAGCTCAGGGGCTGTCCCGCAGCGATACGGATCTGTTCGCGAACGATGTCGATCCCGGTAATCATCTCGGTAACGGGATGTTCCACCTGCACGCGTGTGTTCATCTCGATGAAATAGAACTCGCCCTCTTCGTAGAGAAACTCGAAAGTGCCGGCGCCTCGATAGCCGATCTCACGGCAGGCCGCAGCGCAGCGCTCACCCATTGTTTTACGCTGTTCTTCGGTAATGCCGGGGGCGGGCGCCTCTTCGATCACCTTCTGGTGGCGACGTTGCATGGAGCAGTCGCGCTCTCCCAGGTGAACGGCGTTGCCGTGTTCATCGGCGAGAACCTGGAACTCAACGTGGCGCGGATTCTCGAGAAACTTCTCCATATAGACCGTTTCGTTGCCGAAAGCGGCGCCTGCCTCGGAGCGGGTCAACGAAATGGCGCTGAGCAGGTTGGCTTCACTCTGCACGACGCGCACACCGCGTCCGCCCCCACCTCCCGCTGCTTTGATGATGACGGGGTAGCCAATTTCACGGCCCAGCCGTAGGTTCTCTTCGTTGTCTTCTCCCAGGGGTCCTTCGGAACCGGGTACGCAAGGGACGCCACTTTTCTTCATGGCATCTATAGCGGCGACTTTGTCGCCCATGGTGCGTATGGTCTCGGGGCGCGGGCCGATGAAAATGAAACCGCTCTGTTCGACGCGCTCTGCAAAGTCTGCGTTCTCCGACAGGAAACCATACCCCGGGTGAATGGCTACGGCATCGGTCACCTCGGCGGCGCTGATGATCGCCGGGATATTGAGATAGCTTTCGGCGGAAGGGGGTGGGCCAATACAGACCGTTTCGTCTGCGAATCGCACATGCTTCAGATCGTGATCCGCGGTGGAGTGCACAGCGACGGTTTTGATGCCCAATTCGCGGCAGGCGCGCAGTATTCGTAAGGCGATTTCACCACGATTGGCGATGACTATTTTATCGAGCATAGGATTGGCTGTCGGTTGTTCGTCGTCAGTCAAGGCGGGCGCGCGGTAGCTGCGGCCGCTCCTTTATTCTTTTTGCGCCGAGTGCTATTCGATAACGAACAGGGGTTGCCCGAACTCGACGGGCTGAGCATTCTCCACCATGATTTTACTCACCACTCCGGAGCGATCCGCTTCGATCTGGTTGAGCATCTTCATGGCTTCGATGATGCACAGGGTATCGCCCTCTTTGACGGTTTCACCCTCTTCCACAAACGCTTTGCTGCCGAGCGAGGGTGCGCGGTAGAAGGTGCCCACCATGGGGGCCGGGATCACGTGACCGTTCAGGCCGGGTTCATCGTCGGTGCTGGGTGCAGCAGACGCTTCAGGCGCGGGCGCGGCGGCGACGGGCTGCGAGATCGGTGCAGGTGGTGCGCTGTAAACGGCGGTCGGTGCCGGGGCGGCGACGTGTTTCGATTCACGGCTGATGCGCACCGACTCTTCGCCTTCGTGAATCTCCAGTTCGGCGATTCCCGACTCTTCCAGCAGTTCGATGAGTTTCTTGATTTTGCGAATATCCATGAGCGTTGTTGTGTCTCAGTTCAATGGTTGGATTCGATTAAGCTTACGGCGGCGGATAGCGCCAGCTCGTAGCCCTGGGGACCGAATCCGCTGATCACCCCTTCTGCGATATCGGATAAATAGGAGTGGTGGCGGAACGGTTCGCGGCGGAAAACGTTGGAAAGGTGTACCTCGAAAAAGCGCAATCCGGTGCCGAGCATGGCGTCGCGTAACGCGATGCTGGTGTGGGTATAGGCACCGGGATTGAAGAGTGCGAAATCGACCTTCTCCTGTCCCGCTTTGTGGATGCGGTCTACCAGGTCGTGTTCGGCATTGCTCTGGAAAAACTCAATGTCGTGGCCGGCCTGCTGGGCTTGCCGCTGGAGTTTGGCGTTGATTTGATCGAGGGTTGCATGGCCGTAAACATCGGGTTCGCGGGTGCCCAACAGATTGAGGTTGGGGCCGTTCAGGACCAAGATGGTGGCCATATGCCGATACTCCTGCGCTATAGGGGCATAAACTGCGGGGTTCGTCTCACGATCCCAGCAAGATCGCTGCAAACTGCGGGTATTTTTCCCACCGAGGCCCGCACTGCGGCGCCTATTCTGCACCACCTATCTGGGAAAGTCTAGAAAATTGGATTTGCACGTGATTTCGCCGCAGATGGCGACACGATAATCGACATTAACGAGAATTTTTCGGCTTAAACTTGCGAAAGCCAGATATATTGCGGTGGAGGCTTATAACAGCTTTTTAAAGGTGGTTTCCGCCTCTTCGCGGCTCCATTCGCCAAAGATGCGTTCGGCGATATAGCCCTTACGATCGACGACAACGGTAAAGGGCAGCGCCCCCATGCGATTGCCCAGCTGTTGTCCCAACTCCAGCGCTTTCGAGGGACCCACCAACTGCGGGTAGTTAAGCGCTTCGATGCGGGCGTAGTCTTTCACCAGTTCCCCCCGGTCGAGGGAGACGCCTACAAACTGGACGCCTCGTTCACCGTACTCATCCTGGAGAGCCTTGAAGGTGGGCAGCTCCCTTCGACACGGTGGGCACCAGGTCGCCCAGAAGTTCAATACCACCACCTTCCCTTGCCACTGCTTGATACTCTGCGGTTTCTCGTCCACGTCCATGAGCTGGAACTCAGGCAACAGTTCCTTGGCCTGTTGGGTAGCCGCCGGTTGACTGTTTGCCAACGGAGCGGGCACCGGGGTTGCGGGTTCTTTCTGCAGGTAGAGATAGCTGGTGGTGCCTACGCCGGCGAACAGTATGGCGGCAGAGACCCAGAGCGTAACTTTGGCGGTGGTACTGGACATAGGAGTATCGAACCTTACGTTGTCATTACCTGGAGAGGGTAGCGTGTGGATTCAAGGCCAATGCGGGGAGCGACCCCCCGTCGGAACCGTTGTGCGCGGAGGGTAGCGAAATCGGGATACTTCGCTTCTGGGGTGGATAACAGACACCCAGATCGGCACAACCCTGTGAGCGCGCAATGAGTGTCAGCGTTGGAGCGGCGCCGGGTTCTTTGTGGAGGGGGACGTTAACCATCACCTGGTAACGATAGGTTTCGGTGCGGCCGAAATAGGGGTCATCTTTGATTTTTCCCGGCGGGAATTTAACCTCGCCCACCCGGTATCCGGGTGTATCGGTGCTGAAACTGATCTTCTCTCGGTAGAGGAAGTAGCCATCGGCGATCACCCATCGGGCGCGAAGAGTCTGTGCATCGATAGAGCGAATTTCGACCACGAAAGCCTCTTCGGGGGATAGTAGATCATCCTGGCTTGCGGCTATACAGGAGCCGCTCAGGATCAGGGCTGTCAGCAGCGTGGCTATTCTCATAGCGGTTTTCCTTCCACTGAATCTGTTACCCAATCGAGGTAGTCGGGGAGGCCATGGGTAATGGGTGTGGCGATGATCTCCGGAACCTCGTAAGGGTGCAATTGGCGCAGTGTAGCCTCCAGTTGCGGGTATTTCTGTGATGTGGTCTTAATCACCATTACTACTTCCGATTCGGATTGTAGCGCTCCGTTCCATTCAAATATCGATGTCACCCCAGGAACGACGTTGGCGCAAGCCGCCAGTCGTTCGCTGACGATACGCTCCGCCAGCTGTTTGGCGCATTCGCTATCGGGGCAGCTGCAAACAACCATGAGGGCGTCGCGTTCGGGCACGTAGATTCTCCCCATCGAGTGGCGGGTTCCAAGCGACTGTCCAATGACTCACTCCCATTATCTATCGTTATATACGTTTGTTGGGGGTTTTGAACAAGGACCCGGGAAGTAAGCAAAGTCTTTCCGTCGTCCATTGGGTACAATGTGGTTCTCCAACTCGATAACCACCATTCCCAATTCACTATGCCTGTTTTTCCCATCCTCTTTCTGTTGTTCCTCTCGGTGCCGATCGCGGAAATCTATCTTCTCATCCAGGTCGGTCAGCGTATCGGTGCTCTACCCACCATTGGGCTGGTGGTGGGTACGGCCATTCTGGGTGCCGCGCTGCTGCGTCATCAGGGGCTTTCCACCTTGATGCGGGCGCGAGAGTCGATGGATCGGGGTGAACTGCCCGCGCTCGAGATGATGGAGGGGATTGTGCTGGTGTTTGGCGGTGCGCTGCTACTGACGCCTGGATTTGTCACCGATGCCGTTGGGTTTCTTTGCCTGATCCCAGTGGCGCGGCGGTGGTTGATCGCGCTGGTGGTATCGAGGGGGCACTGGGTTCGTGTATCCGGCTCATCCGGTCCTGATTCGAGTGACCGCCCCGGCAATCGAACAATCGAGGGCGATTTTCGCCGCGAGGACTAGCCACACCCCAACGTTTTTTCCCAATCAATTCACCCGTTTGCTGCTGTACCCCTTGACTCGCTTCGTTTCGTCACTATTATTAGCACCCACTTGCGGTGAGTGCTAACAGATTACGCGTCGGTTAGTTTCCGTTGCTTCAACGCCGCAAATCGATATGCCAGTTAGTAACACTTTGAATAATTGAAGATTTTTGGAGGAAAGCATGAAAATTCGTCCGTTACATGATCGGGTCATCGTCCGTCGTGTGGAAGAAGAGCGTACCAGCCCAGGAGGGATCGTTATCCCGGATTCCGCTACGGAGAAGCCGGTCCAAGGAGAAGTTATCGCCGTTGGAAACGGCAAGATCTTGGAAAGCGGCGAGGTGCGTCCCCTGGATTTGAAGGTGGGTGACAAGGTCCTGTTCGGCAAGTACTCCGGCACGGAAGTGAAGGTGTCAGGCGAAGAGCTGCTGGTGATGCGCGAAGAGGACATCATGGGTGTGGTGGAGGGTTGATTCTCCCGCCCATTCGATAAAGCCGATCACACGACTAATACAGAAACAGGATATAGAGGTAATTCAACATGGCTGCAAAAGACGTAAAGTTCGCAGATGAAGCCCGTCACCGCATGCTGCACGGCGTTAACGTGCTGGCTAACGCCGTTAAGGTGACCCTCGGCCCCAAAGGCCGCAACGTAGTGCTCGATAAGAGTTTCGGCGCGCCTACCGTCACCAAAGACGGTGTCTCGGTCGCCAAAGAGGTGGAGCTGGACGACAAGTTCGAGAACATGGGTGCCCAGATGGTCAAAGAGGTTGCTTCCCAGACCTCCGACGTCGCAGGTGACGGAACCACCACCGCAACCGTGCTGGCTCAGGCGATCCTCCGTGAGGGCCTGAAGGCGGTTGCCGCCAGCATGAACCCCATGGATCTGAAGCGCGGTCTCGATAAAGCGGTGATTGCCGCGGTTGAAGAGTTGAAGAATCACTCCGTACCTTGCGCCGACAACAAGGCGATCGCTCAGGTGGGGACCATCTCCGCCAATGGTGATGAGGACATCGGAGACATCATCGCCGAGGCGATGCAGAAAGTGGGCAAAGAGGGTGTTATCACCGTCGAAGATGGTTCTGGTCTGCAGAATGAGCTGGATGTCGTCGAAGGTATGCAGTTCGACCGCGGTTATCTCTCCCCATACTTCATCAATAACCAGCAGAGCATGAGCGCTGATCTGGAAGATCCTTTTATGCTGTTGTTCGATAAGAAGATCTCCAACATCCGTGATTTGCTGCCGATCCTCGAAGGTGTTGCCAAGGCGGGTAAACCGTTGCTGATCATCGCCGAAGACGTCGAGGGCGAGGCTCTGGCGACGCTGGTCGTGAACACCATTCGCGGTATCGTCAAGGTGGCCGCGGTGAAGGCTCCTGGTTTTGGCGATCGTCGTAAGGCGATGTTGCAGGATATCGCTATCCTGACCGGTGGCACCGTGATCTCCGAAGAGGTGGGCCTGTCGCTGGAGAAGGCTTCCCTGGATGACCTGGGTACTGCCAAGAAGATCGTCGTCAGCAAAGAAGAGACCACTGTCATCGACGGCGCCGGTGACCACGCCGATATCGAGGCGCGCGTCATCCAGATCCGTCAGCAGATCGAGGAGACCACTTCCGACTACGATCGCGAAAAGTTGCAGGAGCGTGTCGCCAAACTGGCCGGCGGTGTTGCCGTGATCAAAGTAGGCGCCGCCACCGAAGTGGAGATGAAAGAGAAGAAGGCTCGCGTCGAAGACGCGCTGCATGCGACCCGCGCCGCTGTGGAAGAGGGTGTTGTGCCCGGCGGTGGTGTTGCGCTGATTCGCGCGCTGCAGGCCGTGAAAGATCTAACCGGTGCCAACCACGATCAGGACGTCGGCATCTCTATCGCCCGTCGTTCCATGGAAGAGCCGCTGCGTCAGATCGTCAACAATGCCGGCGAGGAGTCCTCCGTGGTGTTGAACAAGGTCGAAGAAGGCGAAGGTAACTTCGGTTACAACGCCCAGACCGGTGAGTATGGCGACATGATCGAAGCCGGTATCCTCGATCCGACCAAAGTGACCCGCTCCGCGCTACAGAACGCCGCGTCGGTCGCCGGTCTGATGATCACCACCGAAGCCATGGTGGCCGAAATGCCGAAGGACGAGAAGGGTGGCGGCATGCCGGACATGGGCGACATGGGTGGTATGGGCGGCATGATGTAAAGCCACCGCCCCATTCGCACGTTGTTGGAAAAGGCCTCATCGTCGGATGGGGCCTTTTCTTTTTGGGGGGTGTTCTTCGGGGGGAGCGACATCGCCTCTCCGTTTTGTGAAAATAGCACCGCATAGTCCGCTGGAATTAGTTCTGCAATGAGTTCTCTTCCCACGCAAGCGCTACCCGAAGTCCTTGCCGCAAACGTTGATCGTCACTGGCAGCAGTGGTTGGATCGTGCAGCGCAAGCCGAAGTGGCGGTGCCCACCGACCCCCGGTTACTAGACGAGCTGGTTACTGTCTGGGCCGGCAGCGACTTCATAGCCACTGCGCTTGCTCAGCAGCCGGCCTTGTTGGCAGATCTGTGGGAAAGCGGAGATCTCGATTCGGCCTACCCGGTGGAGCACTACAATGAGCGGTTGTCCAGCTTGCTCGAAGAGTGCCCGGATGACGAGACGCTTGGAAGGGTGCTACGACGCTTTCGTAGTCGCGAAATGGTACGTATCGCATGGCGCGATTTGTCGGGCCATGCGGATTTGGATGAGACCCTGGCCGAGACATCGGCGCTGGCCGATGCGTGTATTCAAGGTGCGCTGAACATGCTCTACCCCTGGCAGTGCGATGAATGGGGTAAGCCGATCGGTGACTACACTAAGACCCCGCAAGCGTTCGTGGTGCTGGGGATGGGGAAGTTGGGCGCGGGTGAGCTCAATTTCTCTTCTGATATCGATCTGATTTTCACCTATCCCGAATCGGGGCAGACCGACTCCTCGCGGGAGAGAACCAATGAACAGTTTTTTCTGCGCCTGGGGCAGCGATTGGTCCGTGCCCTGGACGAGCGTACGGCAGAGGGGTACGTCTTTCGGGTCGATATGCGGCTGCGGCCCTATGGTGACAGTGGCCCACTCGCGGTGAGTTTTGATGCCATGGAGCAGTACTATCAGCTTCAGGGTCGCGAGTGGGAGCGCTACGCCATGATCAAGGCGCGGGTGGTAGCGGGGGATCAGCAGCGGGGAGCTGAACTGCTCGAGTTACTACGGCCGTTTGTCTATCGTCGTTATCTCGACTACAGCGCGTTTGAGTCCTTACGGGATATGAAGTCGATGATTGCCCGCGAGGTCCAACGCAAGGGAATCGAGGCGAACGTCAAACTGGGGGCGGGGGGAATTCGAGAAATCGAATTCATCGGCCAAGCGTTTCAGTTGATCAGAGGCGGGCGGCTGGCAGTGCTGCAAATGCGACCCATCCAACGGGTGTTGGCGTCGCTCGCCGAACACCAGTTGTTGCCGGATTTCGTGGCGGCGGAATTGATTGAGGCCTATCGGTTTCTGAGACGTGTGGAGAATCGGCTTCAGGAGTTCGCCGATCAACAGGTGCACGCGTTGCCCGAAGATGACGGGGGCAGGGCTCGTCTCGCCTACACCATGGGGTATTCCGACTGGACAGAGTTTGAGTATGCCCTGAAGCGTCACCGGGATCGCGTTGCGGGTCACTTCGAACAGGTGTTTGCCGCTCCTCAAGGCGAAGAGGTGGACGAAGAGGGGGATCAGTTCGGGAGCCTCTGGCTGGGGACATTGGGAGAAGAGGAGGCGCGCGACATCCTGGATCGGATGGGGTTCGCCGATGCCCCGGAAGCGCTGCGGCTAGTGACAGCGCTGCGCGGTTCCTCGGCCTGCCGGTCGTTGTCCGAACGGGGGCGGGGGCGTTTGGACCGATTGATGCCGTTGGCCCTAGGGGCGGTCGCCGGGCTGGAACAACCGGATATCTGTCTCCCACGATTGATCGCGTTGGTCGAGGCCATCGCAAGGCGCACCTCCTACCTGTCGCTGCTCATCGAACACCCGATGGCGTTATCCCAACTGGTCAAGTTGATGGCGGCGAGCCCGTGGATTGCTCGACTCATTACGCGCCACCCCTTGTTGATGGATGAGTTGTTGGATCCCCGTACTCTCTATCATCCCGCGACGCGCGAGCAGTTGGAGTCAGAGTTGGCGAGTCGCCTGGGTGAGCTGCCCGCCGACGATCTGGAGCAGCAGATGGAGACACTGCGCCACTTCAAACAAGGCAATGTTCTGCGTGTGGCCGCGGTAGACGTGGTGGGAGCCATGCCTCTGATGGTTGTCAGCGACCATCTTACGGTGATCGGTGAGGTGGTCCTGGAGCAGGTGCTCCGGCTGGCCTGGACACAGATCGCTTTCAGACACGGTGAGCCCTACTGTGAGGTGGATGGAGAGAGGCGGCGCGCCGGCTTCGTGGTACTGGCCTACGGTAAGTTGGGTGGAATTGAGTTGGGCTACGGCTCCGATCTAGATATCGTCTTTCTCCATGATAGCACCGGAAAAAAGCAGTTCACCGATGGCGAAAAGAGCGTTGATAACAGCGTCTTCTTCGCACGGCTCGGACAACGAATCATTCATTTGCTGAGTACGGCTACCCCTTCGGGGATTCTTTATGAAGTGGATACCCGTTTGCGACCCAGCGGTGCCTCGGGCTTATTGGTCACCAGTGTCGACGCCTTTTGTGACTACCAGGATCAAGAGGCCTGGACCTGGGAGCATCAAGCGCTGGTACGCGCACGACCCGTTGCCGGTGAGGAGGTGCTCGCAAGGAGATTCGAAGCTATCCGGGCAGGAGTTCTTGCACGCCAACGCGATCCCCTAGCCTTGCGTAAGGAGGTTCGGCAAATGCGTGAACGCATGCGCGATCAGTTGGGTACCCGGGAGCCAGGTTGGTTCGATCTGAAGCAGGATGAAGGCGGGATCGCGGATATAGAGTTCATCGTCCAGTATCTCGTGCTGCGATGGGCGGGGGAGTGTCCCGCCGTCTACGAATTTACCGACAACATCAGGCAACTGGAGGCGTTGGCGAGCACCGAACGTCTACCCGAAACCGAAGCGCTGTCGTTGACCGAGGGCTATCGGGTGTTTCGCGCGCGCGTCCATGCACTCAAGCTTCAGGAGGAGGCAGCCCGGGTCTCGGACCAGGAGTATGTGAAAGAGCGAGAGGTGGTAAAGGCGATTTGGGACCGCATCATGGTCTCTTAGGCGCGATGTATCTAACAAACGGGCATTGAGTTACGCTAAAATCTGCCTCCTGATTCAGTGCCTTGGCACAAAATGGGGATGATTCGGAAGCCCTCGACCGATTTTCACTTCGGTTACGGTACCCGCAATTCGATGAGGAGAGCGTAGTATGTCGTTGGCCGATCGCGACGGCGTTATCTGGATGGATGGGGAAATGGTGCCTTGGCGCGATGCCAAGGTGCATGTGCTGACGCACACCCTTCATTACGGTATGGGTGTTTTTGAAGGGATACGCGCTTACCACTCGGACAGGGGCCCAGCGATTTTTCGCCTCCAGGAGCATACCGATCGGTTGTTCAACTCGGCGCATATTCTGGCCATTCCCATGCCCTACGATAAAGAGACGATCAATCAGGCGATTGTCGATTCCATTAAGCAGAACAACCTCGATAGTGTCTATGTGCGCCCTGTCGTCTACTACGGGCCCGAGGGCCTAGGATTGCGTGCGGATAATCTCAATGTACATGTTTCGGTGGCGGCTTGGTCGTGGGGTGCTTACCTGGGCGCAGAGAATTTGGAGAAAGGTATCCGCATTCGCACCTCCTCGTTTAACCGTCATCACGTCAACGTCACTATGTGTCGAACGAAGGCGAATGGTAATTACATCAACTCCATGTTGGCGCTCAATGAAGCGCTGAGTTGCGGTTACGACGAGGCGATGTTGCTCGATACCGAGGGTTACGTTGCCGAAGGGAGCGGCGAGAATCTCTTTATCGTACGTGATGGCGTGATCTATACGCCTGATTTGACCTCTGCCCTGGACGGCATCACTCGTCAGTCCGTTGCCACGTTGGCCGCAGAGTTGGGTTATACTATCCGCGAGAAACGGATTACGCGTGACGAAGTCTATATTGCCGACGAAGCTTTCTTTACGGGAACTGCCGCTGAAGTCACCCCAATTCGTGAAGTAGACAATCGAGTCATAGGCACGGGCAGCCGCGGTCCGATCACCGAAAAACTACAAAGTCTCTATTTTGATGTCGTGCATGGCCGCGTGGAGGATACCCGCGGTTGGCTGACTATTGTCAAGTAATCTAAATAATCTATTGGATCCAGGAGGGCCGCATGTCGGTTTCTACCAATACTGCTATGAATTCCAAGTCCGATGTATCCAACAATCAGACCGTAGTGGAAGTGGGGAATCAGGATCTACCCCTGCACTATCCCATGCCCGGTTCAGCGCTTTGGAACTCTCATCCTCGAGTGTTCCTACCGATCACTGACGCTCCCGATGGCAGAGTCGAATGCCCCTATTGCGGTACCCAGTATGTGCTTAAGGGAGGTAATGCATCCGGCCATTGATATCGGATTCCGGTAAGGACAGTCGCAGCGCTATCTACGTGGACTATACAGGTGGGATATTAGTCATAGGGCCCGCTTGGGTCGGGGATATGGTGATGGCGCAGAGTTTATTCAAGAGGCTCAAGGAGAAAGAGTCTGAGCTGCCGATCGATGTCGTAGCTCCTTCGTGGTCACTACCGTTATTAGCTCGTATGCCTGAGGTGAGAAATGGTATCGAGCTTCCAATTGGGCACGGAGAATTGGGACTGTCTGAACGACTTCAATTAGGTAAGTCGCTCAGGCGTTACAAGTACGAAAAAGCTATCGTTCTTCCTCGTTCGTTTAAAGCCGCGCTACCCTCTTGGGTTGCAAAAATACCTCAACGCGTCGGGTATCGTGGTGAGGTGCGGTATGGATTGCTCAACGATGTTCGCCCGTTGAATAAAACGTTGCTGAGTCAGACAGTGCAGCGGTTTGTGGCACTAGGGATGGGAAAAGACGAAACACTTCCTCCGGAAATCCATTTTCCAGCGCTATGCGTCGATGAATCTAACCAAAAACGCCTCATCGAAGACCTGGGGCTCTCGTTGGAGCGGCCTGTTGTGGCGTTGTTGCCTGGCGCTGAGTATGGTCCCGCTAAGCAGTGGCCCGTCGATCGTTTTAGGGATTTGGCGCAAGAATTGACTGAAGAAGGAAAGCAGTGTTGGGTGTTCGGATCTGCCAAGGAACAAGGGTTAGGAGACGCGATCTCGATGTCCCGGAATGAGATACGTAATCTCTGCGGTGCCACGGGGCTTACGGATGTCGTTGATCTGCTTGCTTTGAGTCAGGCAGTCGTGAGTAACGATTCAGGGCTTATGCATATCGCAGCCGCCGTCGGTTGCAGAGTCGTGGCGATATATGGCTCCTCAAGTCCGGAATATACGCCGCCCTTAAGTGACCGAGCGTTTATTGTATCGTTGGGATTGGAATGTAGTCCCTGTTTTGAACGTGAGTGCCCCCTCGAACACACTAATTGCCTGAACAACATCACTGTAGATGAGGTAAAATGGGCGCTGCAATGCTGAGTGCTTTTTACGCGGCTGCCCGACCCCTTAACATGTGGGAGCGCAGTGCATACCTTTGCCTTTTTCTGTTTCCGATCGCAGGGTTGATGGTGCGGCACTGGTTTAGTTTGTTCTTTGTTGCGCTCACTTTGGTTCTTCCGTGGCGATTTTTGTCGCGGAGATCGGAGCTGGAGGTTGTCGAAAAGCGGTTGTTAATGATTTTCGGGTTGGTATTCGCTACCTCATTATTGTCCGCAGTTGCAAATGGAGCCTTTGAACCTTTCATCGATCGTTTGGGGATTGAGCTCAGATTTCTCCTCTTTATTCCACTCTATCTACTAATTTCCAGGCTTAGGTACGGCTATACTGTTTTTGTGTGGGGTCTGGCGGCATCAGCCCTCGTGGGTTTCTCTCAGGCCATGTACGCGTTCTTTGTTCATGGGGAGGCTGTTGTAGGGGGCGTTTATAACAATCAGATATTTTTTACCTCGGTCTACGCCATTGTTGCGGTCGTTCTGCTTGACTTTGCTTGGGAAGAGAAATCCAGTAAAGTGCGTCGCATCGTTTTCTATGTGTGCGCTTTGTTGTCCGCATCTGCCGTTGTGATGGCTGGATCTCGTGGTGGTTACGTGGAACTTCTAGCACTTTTGGTGCTTTGGGGAATGGTCAGGTTAACGCGAATCCAATTAACTGGATATATGGGGATAATCGCCATAACGGCTATTGCGCTGTACTTTGGGTCCGATCGAATCGCACAACGCGTAGACGATGCATATCATGATGTCGCGTACTATTTGTCCATTGAGGATAAAGCTTCCCATGCCGGCGATCTGACAAATCAGGGTTTGAGAATGGAGGCTATGAGAACGGCGTTTCTGATCGCTGCCGACAACCCGATCTTCGGAGTCGGGAAGGGTAGCTACCACGAGGCAGTAGCTCAATACGTGGAAAAAGGATTGGTTAATCCACAGATGAACCACGTGGGGCACCCACACAATGCCTACTTGGAGATGTTTGCCACCAAAGGTGTATTCGGTTTTACTGCTTTTCTGCTGATGTTGGGTTACCCGATAAGCATCTTTGTTCGATGGATTACGGAGGGTAATGATAAAGCAATGCCGGGCCTGGTTCTTGTCGCTGGCTACGCGATAGCGTGTTTGACCGAATCGTCTCCCTTCATTCGCGGTGGGTTTCTCGCCGTATTCTTGATCTCACTAGCAGTTTTTTTTGCGGCAAATCGTCGTTTATCACCCAGTGACGGCTAATGCTATGAGCAGTTCTGGAAAGCACCCTGTTAGTGTGATCATCCTAACGAAAGATGAAGCGGGCAATATTGGCCAGTGCATAGAATCGGTTAAGTGGGCATCTGAGATTATTGTCTATGACAGTGGCAGTACTGATGGGACTGAAGGTATCGCGCGATCAATGGGAGCCACGGTAATCAGGGATACCGAGTGGCGAGGGTACGGAGTACAGCGACAGAAAGCACAGGCAAAAGCAAAGTTTGAATGGATTTTGATGCTTGATGCCGACGAGCGGGTCAGTGAGTCGTCGGCTGAGGAGATTGGGAAAGCGATAGGGGACAGCGCTGCCGGTGTATTCTTTATTCCTCGGTTAAGCTGGTGTTTCGGTGATTTTATTCGTCGCGGAGGCTGGTATCCGGATTATGTCGCACGATTGTATCGAGAGTCCGGTGCGGCGTGGGACGATGCTTTGGTACATGAAAAACTCATCGTAAAAGAGAGTGTTTCAACTAAGAAGTTGAATCACCCTTTGCATCATTACACTTATCGTGATGTACAACACTACCTGAGTAAATCGGCGGTTTATGCTGGTGCTTGGGCGGAGAGTAAGTACTCGAAGGGAAGAAGGGCGACTTTGGCAGCTGCGGTGCTTCACGCCATCTGGGCGGCGTTGAGGATGTATGTGTTCCGTTTAGGCTTTATGGATGGCAGACAAGGGTTGCTGCTCTCTCTCTTGTCCTCCTATTCGGTTTTCGCTAAGTATGCGCAACTTTGGGAGTTATGCAGAGTGCGTCAAAGTGAAGAACCGGAAAAGCAGTGAACAGGATTCTACATGTAAATCTGGAGAGGGGGTGGAGAGGTGGAGAGCGTCAGACTCTATTGTTAGCGTTGGGACTAAGAGATTTAGGCTTAAAGGCGTCTATTATGGCGCGTGCCGAATCACCACTGATGGTGCGGGCAATGGAGGAAGGTGTCGAAACAATACCTGTCCGTAGGCCTTTCATTGTTAACGCTGGTGTCATGCAGAAGTACGATCTCATTCACACTCATGAAGTAAGGAGCCTGCAACTGGCTGCCTTTACAAAGTGGTGGCATCGAAGGCCTATAGTTGTAACCAGAAGATTGGCAAAGGCGCCCAGTAATCGATTTCTAACTCGATTGAAGTATCGCTTGGCCGATCAGGTGGTCGCAGAATCACAAGCGGTAAAAAAGGCGCTAGGTGATATCGTAGTCGACGGTGCTGTAGAGGTGGTAAACGGAGCCGTATCGTTTCGGGGCGACTATGATAATTCGATTGCAGATAGACTTTCGAACAGATTTCAAGGCTCGAGAGTTGTTGGATGTGTTGCGGCGTTCACGAAAGAGAAGGGACACATTTTTCTACTTCAAACCGCTGAGCTGCTTCAATCGCGAAAACTTGATGTGGTTTTTTTGCTTCTGGGAGACGGGCCACTCAAGGAATCGTTGATTGATGAGGCAAATAAACGCGGACTTAAAAACGTCGTTTTTGAAGGTTTTGTTGAGAACGTAGAACCCTACTTTTCGTTATTTGATTTGGTAGTCATTTCCTCTAAATCGGAGGCATTTGTTAGTGTTGCCTTAGATGCGTTTGCAGCAGGCGTACCCGTGGTAGCAACAAATGTGGGAGGCAATCCAGAGGCGATAATTCCTGGCGTAACGGGTGAACTGGTCGAATATGGAGACGTTGATGGGTTGGCAGAGAGAATTAGCGGAATGTTATGCGGTAATTTTCCGATTGATAGCTATAAAGAGAACGCCAAACGTGACGTCTCTACCAAATATACAGTCGACAACATGGCCAGGAGATATCTTTCGCTATACCAAAGCATGCTGAGTTAGATGTTTTTTCGGTAATTACCTCGTGATTGTTGACGATACAAGAAATCGCTCCCAAGCCTCGATGACGTTAGAAAGCGTAAATTCATCTCGTAAAAACACGTTTGGCCTGTTGGAGTGACGCCATTCTCGTAGTCGATTGATCAACTCTCCAGTGTCTGTGCAGTCGACTAGTTGTTCACTGCTTGATAGTACCTCCTTGGCTGATCCGAAATTGTGTGCGATCACCGGCGTTCCCACTGCGTTGGATTCGGCATATATTAGTCCGAACGTTTCTGCATGCCTGTTCTGGGGATAAAAAGCACAGAGTGATTCACGGACATGTTTAAGAACCTCTTGCTGAGGTAGGCGCCCAAGTATCTCTACTCCGGGTTGTTCGAGCTGAGAGTGATCCAGCTCTGAGTAGTTGAACAGAGTCTCCTTGGTAGATCCTGCAATACAAAGCCGCAGGTTGGGTAGCGCTTCGCGTATCCTTGTGAACGTATCGAGAACCTGATTCAGTCCTTTGTTGGCAGTACTGAAGAAAATGAGTTTGTCCGGGTTATAAGAGGTGTCGTCGGCGCGCAGGTGTGGATTGACGGGGTTATAGATTCTGTGAATCTCGATGATCTCACCATTTCCGAGAAGTTTCCCCAGGAGGCGTGCTGTCGTACCATTGACGAGTAAATTCGTGTGATCGCGATGCGCATCAGAGGCTGCGATAATTTGACATCGTTGCTTGGCGATTTCTGCCCGCCACGCCAACACTTCTCTGCGCTGCCAGTTGTGGATCCAGAGCGCGAGCCTTGAGGAGGGAAAACGTTGGCGAAGTTGTTTAATGAGACGATGTTTACGCAGTACGATGACCCAGTCGGGTTGTCGGCCGCTAAACGGTTCGAGCTCCCTGGAGGGGAGAAAGTGTAAACTAGAATGGAGTTTAAGAGGTGTCGTACGTGCGCCCTGAGCAACGACCACGTCGTGGGTGAGCGACAATTCCTGTGCGATGCGTACTACGGTTGATTCGGTCCCGCCCAAGCCACTACTCTCCATGATGGCGGGGTCGTAGGATTCACGGGCGACATCATCATAAAATAGTATCCTCATCTGGTGGATTATACTCGTGGTTGCAGCGTCTGAAAGATTCCCGATCTCACAGTTCACAGCTCTGCGTGTAGCGCTGTGATATTATCGCGCCCAACCCTGTTCGCTCATCCGTGAACTTATGAAAACCAACATTCCCGATTTTACTCGCGCAGACGTCCTGGTGGTTGGCGATGTAATGCTCGATCGTTACTGGCACGGCCCTACCTCACGAATTTCCCCAGAAGCGCCGGTACCCATCGTGCAAGTTCAGGAATCGGAAGAGCGCCCTGGGGGAGCGGCGAATGTTGCACTCAATATCTCGACCCTGGGTGGTGGCGCTACGCTGATCGGACTGGTAGGTAAGGATGAGGCGGGTGAACGGCTGGGACGGTTGATGCGTACAGTAGGTGTGAACGAGCAAATGATCGCTCAGGATCAGAAACCCACGATATCGAAATTGCGGGTCGTTAGCCGCCATCAGCAACTCATACGTGTCGATTTTGAAGACAGCTTTGAGGGATGCGATACCGCGCTGGTGCCGGGCGCGTTTCATGCAGCGCTTGAGCAAGCTGCGGTCGTCGTCGTATCCGATTATGGCAAGGGGACGCTACAGGATACGCAGGCGCTGATTCAGTCGGCTCGAGCAGCGGGAAAAGCCGTATTGGTGGATCCTAAGGGTGACGATTTTACGCCCTATCGTGGGGCCACTCTGATCACCCCCAATTTGGCGGAGTTTGAGGCCGTAGTGGGCCGTTGTGCCGACGAAGCGGAATTGGTTGCTAAAGGGTTTGGATTAATTGCTGATTTGGAGTTGGATGCGTTATTGGTTACGCGCGGTGAACAAGGTATGTCCCTCCTTAGGCGGGATTGTGAACCGCTCCATCTGCCTACTCACGCGCGCGAAGTATTCGACGTGACCGGTGCGGGGGACACCGTAATCTCGGTCATGGCCGCCTCGTTAGCTGCCGGACAGACGCTCGATCAGGCAATGGCGCTCTCGAATCTGGCGGCTGGAATTGTCGTCGGTAAACTGGGTACTGCCACTGTCAGCGTCCCCGAGCTACAGCGCGCCGTCCATATGCTGGACGAGTCGGAAGAGAGTATCGTCGACGAAACGCAGCTTCTCGAAAGAGTGGGTGTCGTGCGCGCCCATGGAGAACGCGTTGTCATGACCAACGGCTGTTTCGATATTCTGCATGCCGGCCACGTAACGTATCTCAATCAGGCGAGACGCTTGGGCGACAGGCTGATTGTCGCGGTCAACGACGATGCCTCGGTGGGACGGCTCAAGGGTGATTCGCGGCCGGTCAACCAACTTCAAGAGCGCATGGAGGTGCTGGCGGGTCTAGGGTGTGTCGATTGGGTGGTACCGTTTTCCGAAGATACGCCGGAGCGGCTCATCTGTTCGGTTTCACCCGATGTTTTGGTCAAGGGCGGGGATTATCAGCCGGAACAGATTGCCGGGTACGAGTGCGTGAAGGCCGCCGGTGGTGAAGTGGTCGTGCTGGCCTTTCGAGAGGGATGTTCGACCACGCGGATTATCGAATCGATTACCCAAGAGTAACGCTGCCAAGGATTACGGATGTGAGTATGACCGACACCATTCTGGCTCGAATTGACGAGTCGTGCAGTGTGAAGCGAAAAATCGCTGAAGATCCTGCGTTCGTGTCGGCCATCGCCCAGGTGGCGGAGCAGTGTGCCGAGGCATTGAGCAGGGGAGGAAAGGTCATGTTGGCGGGCAACGGGGGAAGCGCTGCCGATGCACAACATATTGCGGCCGAATTTGTTGGTCGATTCAAATTGGAGCGCCGGCCACTGCCTGCCATTGCGCTTACTACCGATACGTCGCTACTGACTGCCGTTGGGAACGACTACGGCTTCGAGGAAATTTTCGCACGACAAGTGAGGGGATTGGGCCGGTCCGGGGATCTGTTTGTAGGCATCTCTACGTCAGGCAATTCGCCCAACGTGCTGCGTGCCATGTCTGCTTGCCGTGAATTGGGTGTGACCACTGTGGGTTTGACCGGAAAGGGAGGAGGGGAGATGGCCTCTGATAGCGATTATTTGCTCGCTGTCCCTTCATCAGAAACACCGCGTATTCAGGAGTCCCATATCCTCATTGGCCATCTTGTCTGCGAGTTGGTGGATGTGCGTCTGTTCGGCGAGTCGTAAAGGAGATCAAACTTGATCATCGTAACCGGTGGTGCCGGATTCATTGGCAGCAATATCGTCAAAGCGTTGAACGAGCGTGGGCGCGATGACGTGCTGGTTGTCGACAACCTGGAAAATGGTGTGAAGTTTCGCAATATCGCGGACTGCAACATTTTAGACTATCAGGATAAGCACGATTTTATCGCCAAGGTAGAGGCTGGCGAGGAGTTCTCGCAACCAGTCGAGGCGGTGTTTCATGAAGGTGCCTGTTCGTCCACCACCGAGTGGGACGGGCGCTATATGATGCGCAACAACTACGACTACTCGAAAACGTTACTGCACTATTGCTTGGAGCGCGGTATTGCGTATCTCTATGCATCCAGTGCTGCGGTCTACGGTGGTAACGATGTATTCCGTGAGAATCCCGAATTCGAAGCACCGCTCAACGTGTATGGCTACTCTAAGCTGCTATTCGATCAATATGTACGCAGGATGCTGCCAAGCATTCAAAGCCAGGTCGCAGGATTCCGTTACTTCAATGTTTACGGTCCACGCGAAAATCACAAAGGGAGCATGGCCAGCGTCGCTTTTCACTTCAATAACCAGATTATTGACGAGGGGAAAGCGCGGCTTTTCGAAGGGACGGATGGCTACGGCGACGGGGAACAGCAGCGTGATTTTATCTATGTAGGCGATGCGGTCGACGTCAATCTTTGGTTTATGGATAACCCGGGCAAATCGGGAATCTTCAATGTCGGCACTGGGCGCAGCCAAACGTTCAATGATGTCGCCCAAGCGGTCGTCGAGTGGCATGGGCGCGGTGAGCTGGAATACATCCCTTTCCCGGACCATTTGACGGGCCGCTACCAGAGTTACACCGAGGCGGATCTCTCAAATCTGCGTGACGCCGGTTATTCCGGAGCATTCAAGACGGTGGAAGAGGGTGTCCAGCGCTACCTAAACACACTCAACGACTAAGTTTTGGGTGTTACCGCGAATTGGCGTTTCACTTATCTTTTCAGCTCGCATCTTCTTTGGCGGCTTCGGGATAGACTGGCGCCTGAGGGGTAGGTTTGTGGCTGAGTTGTGTACGATGGAGTCCAGCGTATACGCCGTTTTTCGCAATCAGCTCTTCATGATGCCCGATCTCGATTATGCGACCACGTTCCATAACGACGATGCGATCGGCATGTTCGATGGTCGAGAGACGATGCGCGACGATGAGCGTTGTCCTGCCGCTGCGTAACCAATCCACTGCCTGCTGAATATGTCGCTCGGCATGCGTATCCAAAGCCGATGTCGCTTCATCGAGCAGCAGGATCGGAGCGTCCTTAAGAATAGCCCTCGCTATCGCCAGGCGTTGGCGCTGACCACCTGACAGTTTAAGTCCACTTTCGCCAATCAGGGTGTCCAGCCCGTCGGGCAGGCGTTCCACAAATTCCATCACATGTGCCGCCTTGGCAGCCGCTACAATCTCCTTTTCGCTGGCGTTGCCGAGAGCGCCATAGGCAATGTTGGCGCGAATGGTGTCGTTAAAGAGAACGATCTCCTGACTGACCAACGACATATGGGAGCGCAAGTTGCGGGCTTCGAACTCTTCAAGGTCGACGCCATCCAGTGAGATTCGGCCGGCTAAGGGATGAAAGAATCGAGGGATGAGGTTGATGACTGTCGTTTTCCCACTCCCGGACGCGCCTACGAATGCAACGCTTTCGCCTGGCGCGATGGTCAGACTGAACTGTTCGACGACCTGTTCTGCTGGCTGGTAACCAAACGAGACATTGTCAAATTTCACTTCCCCCTGGACTTTGTCCAGTCGAACATTTCCTGTCATCGGTTCGGACTGTTCGTCGATCAGACGGAACACACTGTTTGCCGCCGCCAATCCGCGTTGCAGGTACTCGTTGACACGGGTGAGTCGTTTCAACGGACGAAACAGCAGACCCATGGCTACAAAGTAAGAGACAAACTCACCGGCGGTGAACTGACCCTTGCTGGCCTGTTGCGAAGCGACGTAGACGATAATGGCGAGCGCAACAACCGCCGCGATCTGAACGGTGGGTACCAGGAAAGCCGAGGTGGCAATCACTTTGACATTGAGCAACCTGAGGTGATTGGCGACACCGTCGTGACGTTGCTGCTCGTAGGGTTCACCACCAAACAGTTTGACCACCTTATGACCGATGATGGTCTCTTCGAGTATGTGGGTGAGGTCCCCCATGCGCTCCTGCAATCGAGTGTTGAGGTCGCGCATGCGTTTGTTGGCATACTTCAATGCCGGTACCAATACGGGCGTGACCAGCAGCATGATAAGCGAGAGTTTCCAATTGAGATAGAACATCCACGCCAACAAGCCGATCAGCGCGAGTCCATCCTGAACCAATACCACCATCACTTCCGTTGACGCCTGCGCAACCTGCGTAACATCGTAAGTGCCTTTGGATACTGTGCGGCCCGTGGCAGTGGAAGCAAAATAGCGGGTGGGTAGTACCAGCAGTTTGCCAAACATCTCTTTTCTCAGATCCATCACCACCCGTAGTGCAACCCAGTTGATGGCGACAGTGGCGATGAAAGCGCCGATTCCCCTGATCAGGAAAATAAGTATCAGTATGATCGGCGTCCAAAAGATGGTACCGGGGTCTTTATCGATGAAGCTGCCGTCGATGACAGGTCTGAGCCAAGCCGGCATGGCGGGTTCTGTCGCCGCGAAAATAACCATGCCGAGTGCAGAAAGAAGAAACATGCGCCAATAGGGGCACACGTAACTCAACAGACGCAGATAGATCTGCCGACTGTCGATATCTGTTGTCGATGGTTGGTCGCTCATGGCGCCGTCACCATACCAGTATTGCGTAAAAAATCTGCCGCGTTAATAGGGAGCCTGTTGCCCCGGGGGCGCGAATTTGAACCGTTTGTGAACCCAGAGGTACTGCTCGGGGGCTTCGAGGATAAAGGATTCGAAGAGCTTGTTGATTCGGCGCGTGTCTTCCACAAGATCAGCACCGGGGAAGTTCTCGAGGGCGGGAAACAGCTTTAGCTGGTATCCCGCGCGCCCCGGGAGCCGGTAGAGGCAGTAAGGGACCACTTTGGCGCCGCTAAGTTGAACAAAGCGGGATGTGGAGGGGTTGCTGGAGGTCGGTATTCCGAAAAACTCAGCGTAAACCCGCCGGTTTCCCCCAAATCCTTGATCGGGTGCGTACCATATTACTTTGTTCTGTTTCAGGCGTCGCAATACCGCTCTCACGTTTCCCTTGGGTATCGCTTCTTCATAGAGTTTGTCGCGCTGATTACGCAGGTGCTCCCCCACGGGATCGTCCCGCCCGGCGCGGTAGGTGAGGTCAATGGGGTGTACCATGGAGATCAGACGTGGGCTCACCTCTACAGTGGTGAAGTGCGCGGTCAGTAACAACACGCCCTTGCCATATTCGAGTGCCTCTTCGAGATGCTCTTTGCCTGCGACGTTAAGCAGGGGCCGCAAACGATGGTCTTCTGCCCACCAGCTCAATCCGATTTCGAACAAACTAAGCCCCAACGCCTTGAAATGCTTCCGAAGCAACTGCTCACGTTCTGTCTCGGGCCTGTCAGGAAAACACAAGGCGATATTCGTGCGTGCGATCGAACGGTGTTTCGGCGCTATCACCCACAGCAGCCGGCCGGTCACGGCACCGAGCCAGATCAGCGCCGGATAGGGGAGTCGCGAAATCTGACGCAGCAACCAAAGACCCACCCAGCTCGGCCAGTGTTTAACTCTAAATAAGCGGGAGGAAGAGCGCTCTGGGTTCATTCTACGGGAAGGTGCTACGTTGAAAGTGTGCCATTCTACTGGCTTAGAGAGGTGAATCTCAACGCAGAGACTGGTCGCTTGCTTCGATCAGTTTACCCAGCATGCGGACGACCTCCTCAACGCTGATTCGTTGCATCGCTTCGGGGTTGCGAACGCGGGTTCCCCAAGGTGCCTCGTCGAGGGTTTTACCCAGTTCGCTGAGCAGTGCCTCAGGGTAATGGTTTATCGTCCATTGGCGGCTCAGGTAGGGTCCAGTTCGCAGCGGGTTAGAAGTGACGTAGAGTCCAATTACCGGAGTACCGACCGTTGTGGCGATATGCGCGGGACCCGAGTCCGGCGTGATAACGGCTACCGTGCGATCAAGAACCACCAACAGCTCTTTCAAGCTGGTCTTGCCTATTAAATTGGCCGGTGATGCGTCGCACAGCTCTTCAATCGCCAGGCCCATCGCGCGTTCTCGTTCGCTGGGCCCTCCAGTGAGCACAACGCTCAGATTCATGGTTCGCTCGGCGTAGTCGACAATTTGCGCATAACGTTCGGGCGACCAGTCGCGCCAGTTGCGTCGCCGGTCACTGGAGCAGGGGCTGATGGCCAGAATCGGTCGGGTGGTTCCCAATAACGATCCAACCCGGGTGATGGCGCTCGCCGGTTGCGGAATGCACCACTCCATCGATCGCTGGTCGATGCCAAGCGCCTCGGCGAAACCAAACAGTCCCTCCATGACGTGTTGCTTCTGTCTTGCGGCGATGCGCGCGTTGGTAAACAGCCACTGAAAGTCTTTCGCGCGCTTCTTATCGAATCCGAGTCGAATTCTCGCGCGAATCAATCGGCTCGCCACACTGGCACGGAGTGCGATCTGCATCTGCAACAACACATCGAATCGCCGCCCCCGTAGTGTGCGATAGAGTGTTTTATAAGCCTTCCAGCCCTGTGATTTGTCAAAGATGATAAACTCGATGTCAGGTATATCCCCGACAAGTTCCGCTTCCACGCGTCCAATAATCCAGGTGAATTTCGTCTCCGGCCAATTTTTTTGTAACGTGCGCACGACCGGTAAAGTGTGGCAAATATCGCCTATCGCGGAGAGGCGTAAGATACAGACGCTGCTCGGGGGAGTAGCTAGGGGAAGCTGCATTCGCTAATGAGACCTCAAACCATACACGTTGGTAAGCAACACATCCTATACGATGCAGAGCGTATTGAGGAGGCGAGTCCGAACCTGTTCGATCCAGAATGGTATGAACAGGCCGGCGCACTGCGTGGATCCGCTCAGGGTCGGGGAACCACGCATTTCGTGACAGTGCGGAAACAGATGGCTGTTCTCAGGCATTACCGGCGCGGGGGCGTGGTAGCGAATATTAGTGACGACCACTATCTCAATTTCGGGCTTCAACGCAGCCGTCCATGGCGCGAGTGGCGATTGCTGGCGCGTCTGCACGAGCTCCAACTCCCCGCTCCGATACCGTTGGCTGCGCGAGTGGTGAGATCCGGGTGGAGATACCAAGGCGATCTACTGACCCTAAAGATTCCCGATGCTCGGCCTCTATCGATGTGGCTTTCCGAGCGCTCCATCGGCGAATCTGTATGGCAATCCATCGGTGTCTGCATCCGCAACTTTCACCGTGCCGGGGTTTATCACGCCGATCTCAACGCACATAATATTTTGCTGAACACATCGCAACAGGTCTTCCTAATCGATTTTGACAAAGGGGCCATTCGGAAGTCCGCCGATGGATGGCAACAGGCCAATCTGTCGCGGTTACATCGTTCCTTAACGAAATTAAGTGGACTGAGTACGACGTTGTGCTTTGATGACCGCGCGTGGGAACAGTTGAAATCCGGTTACGAGGGTGTCGCCTAGCTTTCGGGATTCAAATTTCTCGGTGATCCCGATTGCAGTGTGCCAGTACCTCATCAACATACTTTTCAGCGACCCCTTCAAACGCTGACACCGCATCGCGAGCGTTTTTCTCCATTGTCAGGCGGCGGTGGGTATCGCCCACGAGTTCGTGAGCTGCCGCTATCAGTGTCTGTTCGTTGCTGACGCTAAGCAGTGCGTCGGCGTGCTCCAGCAGAGCTCGCTCTTCGGTGAAGTTGTCGGTATGTGGTCCGGTGAGGATCGCTTTACCCAGCTGTGCGGGTTCCAACAGGTTGTGACCGCCATGGGGGACGAGTGAGCCACCCATAAAAACCAGTTTGGCATGCTGCATGAGCCAAGGCATTTCTCCGAGAGTATCCGCGAGGTGAATGGCGGTGTCCGCGGTAATCGCCTCCCTCCGGCTCCGCACGGCGACGTGTTGCGTGAGGTTGGTGAGCTGCTTCACTATCTGCGGTGCGCGTCGGGGATGCCGGGGGGCGATGACCAATAGGTGGTCTGCACGAGAACTCTGCATCCAGGCTTCGGCGATTCGTAACTCCTCGTCGTCGTGGGTGGAAGCGGCCAGCAGGTAGGGTCTGGGGAGGGGGGGAAGTCCCTCCAAGGCTCCGATATCGAAGCTTGGTGCGTGCTTTATGTTGCCCAGAGTTCGGACTTTTTCCGGTCGAGCCCCTAGGGCGACGAATCGTTCCGCATCGGTGGCCGAGCGAGCCAGAATGGCCGCACAGTTCTCCAACGTTACGGCATAGGTCCGTCTCAGCCAGGCACTGGATTCCATGGTCTTGGCAGAGAGTCGCCCGTTAACGATAAGGGGGGGTATGTTGAGACTCGCGCACTGGTGGTAGAGATTTGGCCAGAGCTCCGTCTCCATGATTACCGCGCAACGCGGTCGGTAGCGACGAATGAAACGCCGCACCGATCCGTTGCTGTCCCAAGGGAGATAGCGGTGATGAATCTGTGCGCCAAGCCGTTGCACTGCCTCGGCGCCGGTAGGCGTGATTGTGGTCATGAGTATGGGTAGATCGGGACAGGCGCTTTGTATACCCTTCACCAAGGGTTGCAACGCGTTCACCTCACCCACTGATGCGGCGTGGATCCATACTGGCTTTACAGTGCCGGCGTTAGTGCCCATGCCGAAGCGTTCGGTGAGGTATCTTAACTGACCACAACGGTAAGCTTGGTAAGCACTTACTAGCAGGATAACCGGCGTTAGGAAAGTGCCGACCAGACGGTATCGCCAATCAGGAGGGGGTGGAGCTGCAGCGGATTGAGAGGGATAGCGAAACATGGCCTTCAGTATCCAAATCCCGTGTCCGATATAGGGTAGAACGCGCCTGAAAGCCGCTTAAGAGAGTGGAATTTGGCAACAATAGGTATCGTCACATGGTGTGGAAGCGCGTAAAATATCAGCATTACAGATCAGTTGATTTAATATGTTTGATGATTGCGACAGTGATATCGCCCTGTTATTGTTGCCCGATAAGGCGTTAGCGTAATTCGTAGTATGGGTCGAGAACAAATCTGACAGGGCTCGTCCTATACAACCATACCCATGATGCAACTTAGCCGGATTCTACATTTGAACCCATCTCATAGGCAGTTATTAGCGATTTTTCCCCTAATAGCTCTCCTCACGGCTGTGGGTTTACCGCCTGTTCACGCCGTAGGACTTGGCGAAATCCAGGTCCACTCCTATTTAAACGATCCACTCGCCGCCACGGTTGATTTAACACTCTCACCCAGTGAGGAAGTGGAACATAGTTGCATCCGGGTGGTAGAGCCCTCCGGTGGTTCGGGTCATGCCGGCGATATGCCTTATTTGCAGAACGCCGAGTTAACACTGGTAAAAAATGGCGGTACCGCCCTCCTCGAGTTAGCCACTCGCCGGGCTGTGGTCGATCCAATTCTGACCATACTTCTACAAGTGGATTGCCCTGGTACGGGTCGATTTGTCAGGGAATACACCGTTTTATTGGGGATTTATATACTTGACTCCCCGCTGATCCAGTCGTGAAAACTCTCCACAAGTCTGCCGATTTGATCGTCCCTGATTCTGTTGCCGTTGTTGTCGATCATCTCCTGGCCGTCTGGTTGCCGGAGGTAGATCGGCTTCGCCCGTTGGTCTATTCCTGCGGTGCGGGGCGTGCGCATGAAGACGCTGTAGGTGGTCTCTAAAATGCCGGCATCGGCTTGTTTGGCCTCTGCTGGAGACAACTTCTGGACGATCAGGACCGTGGGGTTCTTGATGCCCTTGCTGGCTGCGAAAGTCGTCTTTGGGAGATCGAC
>Ga0209679_1000108_pt1 | contig 41367 bp, 48 predicted proteins | sample WorMetHEROISLAND_4_FD_187408 | JGI IMG/M metagenome (GOLD analysis project Ga0209679, IMG submission 187408) | Marine gutless worms symbiont microbial communities from Max Planck institute for Marine Microbiology, Germany - Olavius sp. 2 HERON... ...
GACAGCAGCTTTGCCATCTTCCAGTAAGCGAGCTGAAAACTGTTCCATAAATCCGGCCAACTCCGCTTCTACTGCTTGCTGAATCAGCTGAACTGCCCCTGTTCTCAGTAATTCAGTCAGGCCATCGGTGAGTTCCTGTCGACCTGAAAACGCAACAACGTTATTCTCTTTCTTCATAGCGGTGTATCCCTGTTGGTTGAGTGATTGGTTTGGCGACTACCCATCAACCAGATACACCGCTATTTTTCACATTCTTTAAACACCCGATTCAATTATAGCTCCACCCCGACCGGGAGCAATTACTCGCGCAACTCGAAGAGTGGGACGATGGCCGACCCTGGGGCGAAGGTGCCTTTACAGCCGGCTATTCCAAAGGTGGTACAAAGGCTTACTTTCAGAAGAAGACCAACACACTAGTGTCATTCAGCGCCGGTATCCCATTGATAGTCGATATTCAGCTCGAGCTCGGCGTTACGGGCGATAAGAACACTAACAAGCTCAAACTGGACTTCGATGGAAAAGCCAAGATCAAAGGCACTAGTCTCGAAGCGATTCGTTTACGCTACTCTCGCGATAGCTCGGTGAAGGGGAACCTGGAAAATGCCCCCGGCTCATGGAACCCCAGCTTTAATAGTATTGGCCCGGATATTCGCAACAAGGCCGTTAGTTTTTCAAAAAACCTTATTGTCAAACGAAGATTCGCCCAAAAGAAGATTTCCTATATCCACACAACCAGTTCGCTCGACATCGACAAAGACCCGAATTGGATTGCATCCGCGTCGCACAAAGAGATCGTTAGACATGCCAGCTTCGATGAAGTCGTATTCGACAACAGAAACAGTAGCCACAGCGAGGCAAAATACAGACATAAACTAATAGAACGGGTAAAAGAAGGACCGCCTTGTTGAAGGGTGCGGAGGCGGTTAATTCGGGGTTTGGTCCTTTCTCGAGTAGCCCGGTGCGAAATCGTCTGTTGTACTCGGAGGAGAACGCGAGCCGGTTGGCGAAGAGAGTCGAGCGGACGGAGCACGCATTGTCTGAACGCGAGAAGAACAAATCGAAGGTCATATAACAACGCAACCAACTGCGCACCTACGGTACCGGACGCAAAGAATCGCGCTGGAGCGCAGGCATCAGAATAGGTCTTGAGTGCCACCGTCCCGGCTCGCCACCTTCACTACCACCGTGGATCGAAGGCGTCGGCAAACGCATCGCTGGATGCGTTCGTTATTTTCTTTTGTAGCATCTGTGCCGATGCGACCGCCTGCGTCCAACCCAAGTAGCCGTGCCCGGTATTGGGCCACACGTTTTCATACGGTTTGGCTCTTCCGATGACGGGGGATACCGTCAGGAGTCATGGGCCTGAGTCCCGCCCATTCGTGTTGATCGCCCTCCCAATCGATCGCTCCTGGCAGCAGCTCTTCAACGGTTTGGCGGTGGCGCCTGAAGTTGTCCGAGCGCCACGTGCGATTGAAACCCTCGAAGCGAGCGTAGCAAGTGATGCGTAACTGGTGATTGAGTGGCGCAAGGGCGACGTATCTGCCCAGATCGACGCCACCATACCGGAGCGGATTCTCCCGATTCTTTGTCGGTACCGTTAACGAATAACCCTTTGCCGGTGCAATGGGCAGATGGACTCCCAAAGGTTTTACGAGCGCACCGGTTTCCGGGCCCAATGAGAAAACGTAGTGATCCGCTTCGATGGTCTCCCGGGTTGTTTCCACGGCGACAACACGGTGGCTTCGCTGGTGGATCTTAACGACGTTGTTGCCGGTCAATAGACCTATTTTTCCCTCACGCACGCCTTTTTCAAGGAGACCCAAAGCAAACTCCCGGCAATCCGCGCTAAAGTCGTCCTCCACATAGAGCGCGCCCACGAGCGGTTTTTTCGAATTGACGAGCGCGGGTTCAAGTTCGAACAATTCCGCGGCGTTGAGAATGCGCGCGCTGATTCCGTTTCGGTTCAAATAGTCGCAATGACGGCGCTCGGCCTCCAGGGCGGGCGCGGAGTCGTGCCAGTAGAGCAGACCGGGGCTTCCTAACGAGATTCCCAGATTGTGTTGCGAAATGAGTTGTCGGGTGAGGTGTGCGCTACGCGCTGCAAGCCGTAAGTTGAGCAGCGAGTTTTTCTCGCTTGCGCTTTTCCGGCACTGGGCCAGAAAGCGCAGCGTCCAGGAGAAAAACCCAGGATTCCCGAAAATCTTGGCCGATGAAATCGGGTCTTTTTGAAACAGCGATGCCAGGTAGTCCAACGGTGCGCGCGGATGATTCCAGACCAGGGAGTGTCCCGGCGTCACCAGACAGGCATTGCGTTTGCTGGTCTCCTCCGCTGCGGCCAATTGTCTGTCCACGACAGTGACCTCACAACCGGCGTTCGCCAGGGTCCATGCGGTGGTGGCGCCGATAATGCCGGCGCCTAAGACAACAATTCTCATGGGCTGTTTCGTTCCAAAAGGGAAGCTCTGGTCTACTCTTTGACCTGTTCGCGTACCGGGGTGGCGCCACGGTTACCTTTTTTCAGACGCGGTAGCGCCAGCATCAGCAGAACGAAACCGCCGGTGGCCAGTTTCAGATCGGAAGGCGCTAATCCGAATGAGAGGCAGAGCGATACCAACTGATAGTAGATCAGCGTGCCTATAAACGGTGCGGCCAGTTGGCGGCCTACCGATTCCCGGCCCAAAATCGCCTCGCCGATCATGAGTGCGGCCAAGCCGTTGATCAGTATTCCAAACCCCATGTTGACATCGGCGAACCCCTGGGATTGAACCATGATGCTGCCGCCCAATGCGGTGAAGGCGCTGGCGATACCGACACCCACCAAGGTGTAACGAAAGTTATTGATCCCCTGTGCCTCGGCCATTTCCGGGCTGGCACCGACCGCACGCATGGCGGCGCCACGTTCGGTTTTCAGGAAGTACCACAACCCGGTAAACAGGGCAGCGACCACCGCCCCTACCAGCACGATTTTAAGCAGCGTTTCATCCGCACCGCTGTCGACGAAGGGCGTGAATATATTCTCTTTGGAAAAGAGTGCAGCGTTCGACCTGCCGAGTATTCTCAGGTTGATGGAATAGAGCATGGTCATCACCAGAATTCCCGCCAGCAGGGTGTTGATGCCGAACCTGAGATGGATGAAAGCGGTGCAGGCGCCAGCGGCGAAACCGCACACCATGGCTAGCGTCATGGCGATCAGTGGATCGACATCGGCCAACATCAGCACCGCGCAAACGCATCCGCCCAGCGGGTACGTACCTTCGCTGGTCAAATCGGGAAAACCCAGGATACGAAACGGCAGCATGATGCCGGCGGTGACGAAGCTGATGATCAACCCCTGCGCGAAAGTGATGGGAATGAGATTCCAGAAATGGAACAGGATATCGGGCATGGCGTCTATTCCTATAGTCAACCCAAGAGCAGCGCATCGTCGGTGATATGAAAGCGAGTGATGAGATCGTCCACGGTGACGCTCTCTTTTTCCCTGCCTGCGATTTCCATGCGCACTTTTCCCGAATCCAACATGGCGATGCGGTTTCCAAAGTCGACGGCGTGCTGCATGTTGTGCGTCACCATCAGAGTGGTCAGGTTTTGTTCTTCGACAGCCGAAACGGTGGCGTCCATCACCAATGATGCGGTACGAGGATCCAGTGCCGCGGTGTGTTCGTCGAGGAGGAGCAAGTCGGGTTTCTGCATGACGGCCATTAGCAGACTCAATGCCTGCCGCTGGCCGCCGGAGAGCATACCGACCTTAACGTTCAGCCTCTCCTCCAACCCCAATCCGATGCGGGCCAGCCGATCGCAGTAACGTTTGATGCGTACCGAATTGAGGCTCATACGCAGCGAGTGTTTCGTGCCGCGCAATTCGGCGAGCAGCATGTTTTCGGCGACGGTCATGGTGGGTGCAGTACCCACCATAGGGTCCTGAAAGACGCGGGATATCCACTGCGCCCGTTGGTGCACTTCCATTCCGGAAACATCGATGTCGTTGATACGGATGGCGCCGGAGTCGACAGCGAACTTGCCCGCGATGGCGTTGAGTACGCTGCTTTTTCCCGCACCATTGGTACCGATCACGACGCAGAAGTCACCATCGACCAGATCGAGATCAATTTCGTCCAGTGCCACGCGCTGGTTCGGCGTACCGCGATTAAAGACTTTGGTGACCTGATTTATTTTGAGCAAACCGGAATCCCCACGTAGTGGTGAGCGACAGAAGTGCGTCGAGCGGTCGTGTCACTGCGCACCCCCCATGCCCTCCCATGCGCCCCTGAGCGCAGCTCACCCAACCTCAGGGTGGCGTGCAGTCAGGGACGCGGTTGAAGGTGTGCGCGATTAACCTACTCGACGATACAGTCGCAGTTCACGTAGTCAGCCGGAAGCGAGAGTCCGTACCGGCTCAGGAGTTTTCCGTTGATGCGCGCGAAGTGATCCGTCGTCGCCGGTTTGATCGGCGACAGTGCACTGACCGGTTCGCCCTTGAGATAGCGCAGCGCCAGTTTTCCCGTGTTACGGCCTACTTGATCGTACGAGACCTCGTAGGAGCCCACGGCAAAGCCGTTTTCCACCGCGTCGGAAGAAGAGCTGACCAACGGGAGTTGAATCTGATTCGCTGTGGCGCCCACCGCGGGTATGGAATTCTGAATCAGGCTGGAGGCGGGCGCGTAGAGCACGTCGGCCCGCCCGCGTAGCGAACCGACGCGGATCGGCACATCGTTGGCGTTGTCGATGCCGAGCTTGACGAGCTGGAAGCCATATTTACCCACCAGCTGTTCGGAGAGTCTGACCTGCGCGAGATCGTTGTCTTCGCCGGGATTGTAGGCAATGGCCAGTCTCTTTGCCTTGGGTAGCAGTTTTCTTATGAACGCGAAAACAGCGTCCAGATCCTGCAGATCGGAAGCGCCGGTGATCGCCGCATCCGCTTTCTGCCAACTGGGTACCAACTGCGCGCTGACCGGATCGGTAACGGCGCTAAAGAATAGCGGCATGCTCGATTTGCTGAGCAACCGCTTGGCACCCTGGCTAACCGGCGTAGTCACCGTCAAGATCATTTTCGGCTGACTTGCGGAGAGTTTGGTAATCATCTGTGGGATGAGATTGGTGTCGAAGTTGATTTGAATCTCCTGGTACTCGACATTGACGCCGCCCTTGTAACCCTGCTCGGCGAGCTCTGCCTTAAACCCGTTGACCGCCTGCACGAGCTGCGGGGCTTCGCCAAACTGGGCAATACCGATCTTCATCATTTCGGTGGCGTGCAACGTGGCGCTGCCGGCTAAGCCGCCAACCACCAGAACCAGTTGCCAACAGAATCGTTTTATCGTCGATGGATTTCTCATTGCTCGGTCTCCTCCTCGTGTTTCGTCTTGCCGGTTAGGGTGGCGATACGCGCGCCGAATCGTCGCTGTTGCCCAGGGCGGCGGTGACAACGACTTCCACTTTCCAATTGGGATCGGCGAGCCGTCCTTCGAAACAGGCTCTTGTTGGTTTGGGGTATGTTGAGAGCCAGGCTTCCCACACCAAATTCATCGCGGCGAAATCATCCATATCCGCGAGAATGATGGTGGCGCTGAGCAGATTGCCACGATGGCTTTCCACCTCTGCCAGTGCGGTATCGACTTTTTCGAGTACCGCTTTCGTTTGCGCTTGGATGCCCTGTTCGTCGCTGGGTATTTGTCCGGAGAGGTATACTGTTGAGCCATGGATTACGATGTTGCTCATCCACGCTCCCTCGTTCAGTCGGGTGATGTTCATCAGGGTGAATCCATCCGGGTTACCAGGTGGGGCCAATATAGAAAATTTTCCAATAGGAAAACAACAATTTTTTCCGATAAGAGAAACTCTTAATAATCAATAGGATAGAATCAAGACACTCCACAATGTCAGAAAACAACTACCTAGAACTCGCGGAATTGGGTGTCCGTGTCAGGGCATTGCGTAAGGAGAAGGGATGGACACTTGCCGAGGTGAGCAAGCGATCCGGACTGGCGATTTCCACGATCTCCAAGATTGAGCGGGCGGAAATCTCACCCACGTACGATCGCTTTCTGCAGCTTGCCGTCGGCCTCGGGGTCGAGATGAATACGCTGTTCTCCCCCAACACCGGCGCACTACCCACCGATTGCGAAGTGACCGTCACCCGCGCGGGCGAGGCGATTCATCACGAAACTGAGCGCTACGTGTACGAAATACTGTGTGGTGACAAGCCCTCGAAAGCCATGACGCCCATGCTGGGCCTCGTGAAAGCTCACAGCATCAAACCACTGGAAGATCTCATCCGCCATCAGGGGGAGGAGTTTATCTATCTGATGGAAGGCAAACTCGAGTTACACATGAAGGACCGGGAACCGCTGCGGATGAGCCAGGGTGATGCGGCTTATTTCGACAGCGCATTGGATCACGCCTATGTCTCCGCCGGAGAATCGGACGCCAAGATTCTGGTGGTGTGTGTCGATAGGCTCTAGTCGTCGTTAAGCTTTCGTTGCTGACGTTCAACATCAATAAGGGACTACCAAGTTATGACTATCGAGAAGCTTCGCAGTTTTTTTGGGTGGTGCACAGTGATCAACATAGCGTTTCTACTGATCTGGATGATGTGGCTCTTATTCGCCCATGATTTCGTGTACAGCGTTCATGGGAAATGGATTAACGTATCCGTACAACAGTTCGATGCGATTCACTACACGGGACTACTCTATTTCAAGATGGGCATTTTCTTAACCAATGTTGTCCCGTATATCGCATTGCTGATCATCGGAAAGAGCAATGACACCCACTAGCACTCGATGCCCATCCTGCGAAAACGACCTTGAGAAGGGCTTTCTCTATGTCCGCGGCTTAGGTTCTGCATTGTTCTGGTCACGACAGGGCGACACCAAGCTATTGTCTCGACAAAACCTGGAGCAAATCGACTTAGGGAAAATCAGCACAACAGGTACGGGCGGACAGGCGGTCATCGAGGCGTGGCGGTGTCCCTCGTGTGAGCTCGTCTGTTTTCGACGTGTGTAGTTGCAACAACGGATCAGTCGACGTGCCTTCCCATCATGGCCTACGGACCGTTTTCTATCATCACCGGTTCAGCCCTCGGCTGACCGAAATTGAAATGCATCGAGTTAAGTAGGGCGTGGAGTATTTCACCGAGCTGGGCTATTTCGGCATGTTTGTCGCCGCCTATCTGGCCGCAACGATGCTGCCCCTAAGCTCAGAAATAGTCTTAACCACACTGCTGTTAGGTGGCGCATCACCCTACGCCCTCGTCGCGGTAGCGACGGTGGGGAATGTATTGGGTGCAGTAACCAATTACGCCTTGGGCTACTGGGCCAGTTTGGAAATCGTCAGACGATGGATCAAGACCTCCGAAGAGGAGTTCGTTAAAGCGGAGCAGCGATTCGTAAAGTGCGGTCTCTTCTCTTTGCTATTTGCTTGGGTACCCTTTATCGGCGATCCGATCACTGTCGCAGCCGGTGTGTTGCGCATTCGCTTCTTTTGGTTTGTCGTCCTGGTGACGACGGGAAAGCTGGCGCGTTATATCGTTGTTAGCTCTCTGGTATTGCAGGCCTACTGAGTTGGGTTTTTCTGGAGCGCCACTTTCGCAGGGTGTCTATACTGGATGCTTAGTGGAAAGACTATCAAATCAGGGGGCACGTTGATGTCCAAAAAAACGATAATCAGGACTCGAGGAAATTGAGAGGCGGGTAAGTGTGCCTGCGGTTGTTTAACGGCTGCGAACGATGTTTGGGTATAGTGAAACGAACGAAGGCGATCAACGAGATCCGCCACGATTGAACCATGGGTAAACCACCGATCTTAAGGAACAAACACTACGGCCAAGCGTCGCTCTTCGAGCCACGCGCCTTGATTCGAGAGGCGCGACCCCAAAAGGGGTTGAGCGGCGGCGCTGTACCCTCGTTCTGTGTTCTCGATCCCGACGGGGATCTATCACAGTATCTGGAAGATTCCGGTATGCCCCTCAATGAGAATTGGGCCTGCTATCACACAGAGATGCGAAACTTACCTAATGGAGACCATTCCATCGGTGTGGTGGGATGCGCGGTGGGAGCCTCTTTCGCTGTCGTGGTGGCGGAACAGCTTTTTGCGTCGGGGTGCGAATTTTTAATGAGCGTGACCTCCGCAGGTCAACTCGTTCAAACCAAACCTCCCCCCTATTTTCTATTGATCGACCATGCTCTACGCGACGAGGGAACGAGTTACCACTATCTTCCACCCGCTGATTTCGTCTCGTTGAGAAAAGAGCTGGAGGACTTGTCCAATGCGGTGATGGAAGCCAATCCCGCATTGATCAGAGGCGGGACCTGGACCACCGATGGACCTTATCGGGAAGCTGTCGAAGCCACCAAGGCCATGATCGATAGCCGGCTTTTGGCAGTAGAGATGGAAGCCTTAGCACTCTATGGCTATGCGCAAGCAGCGGACAGAGACATTGTGTGTTTCGCCCACATTACTAACCAGATGGCGACCATAGAGAACGATTTCGAGAAGGGCCACAACAAAGGAAATACCGCAATGATAGAGCTGATCAGGTCGGTTTATTCGTTGTACAGTAAAGTGACGTAGAATGACCTAGCCATCACCCGCCTGTGTACTCATTGTCAGCGGCAGTGTTTCGGTAGAGCGAGAGATGAAATCACTACTCATCATTCTGACCGGCCTCGTTACTTCGTGGATCTATACGGACTTGTCTTCAGAGTCGCTAGTGACGGCTATGATAGCGCCACTGTGCGTAGTCTTGTTCCTGATTTCGTTCGCTGTATGGGTGGTACTGTTTTTCCACCAGCGCGAGGTCAATCAAACCACCCGTCGCGGTGGTGATTCCGGCGGTTTTGGAGACTTCGGTGGCGGGGGTGGAGAGGGTTAGCCCAGTGACGTTGTCAGCCACTATAAACTGAATTTCATCGGATCTTAGTTGGTGTACCCGCAACACCATTCAACCAGTAGTCATAAAGATCTACCGACACTACTACGCAGCTCTGAACTCGAGAGCTCCCCGCAGATGGAAAGGTCATGCCGCGATGAGTATTGAACCCTATCATCCACGCCACCTCGACACGATTGTTGATCTCTCTCTTCGGGCATGGGCGCCCGTCTTCGATTCGATACAGCAAGCGATGGATCCCGGGGTTTACGGCGGCTTCTATCCCGATCATTGGAGCGTGAGCCAGCGACAGGCGATTGTGGACGTGTGCGCTTCGGACGACAGCACTGTCTGGGTGGCCATCGAATCGGACGCTGTTGTGGGCTTTGCCGCTGTTAATCTACATGCTGACGATCGTATGGGCGAAATCCACATGATCGCCGTTGACCCGGATCATCAGGACCGCGGCATTGGCAGTGCTTTAACCGAGTTTGCGATGGATTGGATGAGATGTGCCGGGATGACGATAGCGATGGTGGAAACGGGCAACGATGCCGGTCATGCCCCGGCACGTTACACTTACGAAAAAGCGGGATTCAGACAGTGGCCGGTCGCAAGATACTTTAAGAAACTGTAGGCCACCGGCGTTAGGGGATTAGAGCGAACACTTGAAAGCGGAATCTAACGTCTCTGTTCGACACCATCTAAAGGACGAGTCGCGATGGCAGACCCACATATAACAACATTGATCAAAGACAGTGTCACCACGCTCGCCGTCATTGTTGGCGGAGGATGGGCGATCTGGAAGTGGGGGTTCTCAGAGGTACTTAGAAGAAGAAGGGAGATACCTGCGCTCGATGGCGAGCTCTCGACCTCTTCGGTACCGCTCGATGCCGACAAGGTATTGGTGACCGTCGATGTCACCTGGTCCAACCGCGGCCCCTATCCGGTCAGGATCGACACCGGTGAAACTTCCCTCTATGTCTACGAGCTCGAAGAAACCATGGACTATGGTCCCGTAGCCATTCCCGAAAACGCTGAACCCGCCTACGGTTCTTTACCCTTCGAGGGTTTCGTGGCGGTTATCGTCAGTCCCAAGACGACCAAGCACATACAGAATCATTTTGTGTTGGATAAAAGAAAGAAGTACCTGATAGGAGCGGTGGTCGTACTTCAACAACGCGAAGTAAAAACGTTCCGGGACGTCAAGGGGTATGTTTGGTACAAAAGGGAATTGATCTGGCCCTGCCCTACCACAAACGAGGACTCGAGTTCGCAGCCTGAGGCTACAAACTAACCTCATCCCCGCCTTCTCCCAGGGAGGGAGAAGGGGTTACCCGTATTGCGTTATGGCTGGGTCGCCGCTTTTGCAAAATTGCCCAGCGCACTCCCCACCTTGGTCAGTACTTTGTCACACCCTTGAATGGAGTGGCGTTTGGCGAGGTGCGTCGGATCATTGTGGCTCAGCCATACCTTCCTACCGGCGTCTTCCCATATCAGCGCCTTCTGCGGCAGATCGATCGCAGCGGATTGAGCGCACTGCATCAAGGGTGTACCCACCTTGGGATTTCCGAATATGACTAACTGGGTGGGACGCAGTTCTTTGTCGACGCTGGCAGCTCCCTTCGCATGGTCGATACGGGTAAAAATCTTCATGCCTTTGGACTCCAGCGCGGTCACCAGCCGATCGGCGGTTGTAGAGACATTGTGAGCGCTGGATAGCATGATAATGCCATCTCCGGCAAACGCACTTGCGCTAGCGAAGAGGAGTAGAAGCAGAGGGACAATCCGTTTCATAGGTAATGCTCCATACCTGATTGGGGGCATCTATCGGTTTAGTTGCTGAACCTCGGATTGTCCATTTCGAAAATTCAATCGATTCCTGATCGTTTTCTGTTGTATCCCAACCAAGGCTTTGTAAACTCGGCTAATATGCCTCTACTAGGTCACCTCATTTCAGGAATTGGGCCGTGCCTTTAGCCACATCGAAAATAGAGTTACTGGAAAAACTCTCTAAAGCGTACGTAAATCGCGACACTGAGTTTGACGCAATCACACCCGATCTTGAGCGGCAAAAAGGCATCGAGGGCGAAGTCTCCTGCTACGATATCGTCGCCTACCAGATCGGCTGGGGTAAGCTGCTTCTGGGTTGGGAGAAATCCGAACTCGCCGGAAAAATCCCCAAGATGCCCGCGGCCGGTTATCAGTGGAATCAGCTGGGCGATCTGGCCAATTCCTTTTATCGGTAACACACGGATCTAACACTGCCGCAATTGAGAAAGAAATTTCGTAAAACGTTTAGGGCTATAGAGCGATGGATTGACTCGCTCTCGGATGCAGAGCTGTTTCGGCTCGGCCAGCGTCAGTGGGCAGGAGAGAAATGGGCGCTGGTCAAATGGATCCAAGTCAACACCATCGCCCCCTACCAATCCGCTCGGACCAAGATCCGTCGCTGGAAACGGGAGCAACAGACGCCGGTTGATCTGAACCACCTTCCCTGGCACCGATGGAACTCGGGGTCGGTGACCCACCACCGACCCCGAGTTGTATCAAGGCTAGAACTTTCGCCCCTTCGCGGAAGCACTAGTATCCCCCGTTACCGCTCGAATAACCGTAGCCGCTCGATGGGTAAGATGTTCTTTTGGAAGCGACTTTGACGATGTGCCACACGTTACCCAAGCCATCACCTACGCGGTCGCCCGGTTTGGTATCGCCCACGAAGTAATAGAGCGGCGATTCGTTGTAAGTGACCTGTCTGCCACCATCATTTCGGGTAATCGTCGTAATACCGTCGACTTCGGAATCCAGGGATTGAACGGGCGGCCATTTCGCTGCGCAACCGCCATAACATGTGCTCTTACCGTTGCCCGGGACATCCTTATCGAAGGTATAGACGGTCATCCCGGAACCATCAGTCAGAACCTGAGTGCTGTCGCTCTTTCCGTAAGTACCGGCGCACGCGGAAACAGAGGTAGCCAACAGTGTCATTCCAAATCCAATTGCCAGTGGGGATCGAGTTTTCATCGGTTTCTCCTTGAGTCATTAGGTCTCGTTGATAGCAGCGTGCCGACTACGCGGTTGAGCTGCCTCTTGCTTCGCTGTCCAAGGCGCTCATGTCGTGTGTCAGATCCGCCTTTGATGACTACTTACGAAACCAAACTGGTGAGAGGATTCGCGATGTTCGATTTTTTTAGTGACCCTGAGACGAATGCGGTAGATACCCGAAAAGACGACTGATATGGTTTGTGGAAAGGAGAGAGCCACTGGACGCCATGCGCACGGACTCCCAACAAGAAGAAGCCAGCGATCAGCTGGGCGAGCTTATCGCCCGGTGCGCGTTAAACGATCAACTCGCTTCGAGAGTCTCTACGAAGCCACATCGGCGAAACTCTTTGGCGTTGCGCTACGTATATTAAAAAGTGAAGCCCGTGCCGAAGAGGCGTTACAGGAGGCGTACTTGAAGATCTGGCGGAGCGCCGATAGCTACAGCCTGCGCCGCGGACGACCCATGACATGGCTGATCAATGTGGTTCGCAATCAGGCGTTGGACCTCCGCCGGGCGAGTAAATCGCGACACGAGGACAAGAGCGAGGCACTCGACGACACGCTAGTCGCCGCCAACAACCCCCAGGGCGAGAGCGAGGTAAGTGGTGAGTTGATACGTCTGCAGCGCTGCCTTGAGAGACTCTCCGAAGACCAGCGCGCCTGCTTCCTGATGGTGTATCACGAAGGGTACACGCCGACGGAAGCATCCCAACGTCAATCGTGGCCCATCGGCACAGTGAAGACCTGGTTGCGACGAGGCCTAATGAGTATCCGGGAGTGTCTGGCGTCATGAGATACGAGAATCGCGAACTGATGGAACGACTGGCCGGGGAGTATGTGCTGGGCTCCCTGACCGGTGGTGCGCGTCGGCGGTTCGAGCAGTTGATGCGCAACGATCCTAAGCTGGAAGCTTTAGTAATCCAGTGGCAGGAGGAGCTGACCCCGCTTGCCGATCAGACGCCGGAGATCTCTCCCCCACCCCAGTTGCTCGGAAAGTTGAAGCGGCATATCGGCCCCGGCAGCGAACCTACCCGCCCTGGTTTCTGGAACCGCCTCGCCACGTGGCGACAACTGGCCCTGGCCAACGGGGCGTTGGCGGGCATCCTGGCGCTGTTTCTCGGTTTGCCGCTGGTAACCCCCACGGATCCTGAAATGAGCCAACTACTCTACGTGGGTGTCTTGGAGGATCGGCAACAGCAATCCAGCGTGGTGGTACTTGCCTACAATAAACCCTGGCGGTTGGAGATCGAATCGAAGGTGCCGCTCGACAGTGACAATGATAGCGAGTTACGGCTATGGATAGAGAGTGACGACCAAACCGCGCCGCAGTTTTTGGCCACTATCCCTTCCGATACCAAACAGATCGCCTTGAGTGAGTCGACATGGGATCAGCTGAAAGAGGCGAGGTTCCTGTTGGTCAGCCGTGATCCTGCGGCAAGCCCCACAACCCGGCCCGTGGGCGCGGTGTTGTTCAGGGGCCTCTGCATCAACCTGAAAAAGTGGTCATCGAAACCGATGGGCTGATTTCCCATGCTCTACGCTTCATGCCATTGCGGTGCTGTTCGCATCGAAATCTCCAGAAGACCCCGCTCTCTGACCGAGTGCACCTGCTCGATCTGTCGACGCTACGGAGCGCAATGGGCCTACCTCACGCACAAAACGGCTCGCGTCGATTGTGCGGCGGATGCGTTGTCGCGTTACCTTTGGGGGAAGCAGACGCTTGAGTTTTACTTCTGCAACCGTTGCGGCTGTTTGACTTACTACGAAAGCGTCGACAAAAGAGCCGAAAGTCGAATCGCGGTCAATGCGCGCATGATGGACCCCGAAGAGATTAGAGAATTACCCGTCAAACTCTTCGACGGCGCGTCGAGCTGGAAATACATCGAGCGACAGTGAACGTCACCCTCCGACCCGCCACGCACTCCGATACCGCGGCTTGGCTTGAGCTGCGATCCGCATTATGGCCGGACTGCTCGGCGTCGGAGCACCGCGCCGAGATCGAGCGCTTTTTTGCCGGCGAAATGCCAGAACCGCAAGCGGTCTACCTCGCGATAGGACCCGGAGAAGAGGTCGTCGGATTTGTCGAACTGTCGCTTCGTCCTTATGCGGAGGGTTGTCATACGCACAACGTCGCCTATCTGGAAGGTTGGTACGTCGCTCCCCACGTGCGCGGCAAAGGGGTGGGTGCCAACCTCATCGCCAAAGCCGAGGCGTGGGGACGCGGACTGGGTTGTAGTGAGTTTGCATCGGACGCGGCGTTCGACAACGAAACCAGCTGCTTGGCCCACCGCGCATTGGGTTTCGACGAGGTGGGACTGATACGCTGTTTTCGCAAACCGCTTTGACGCGATAGAGCCTGGGGCGAGCGGTCGAGGCGTCTCCGCCCCAGGCTCAACAACGACGCTTTTCGTGATCCTTTCAGGGTGCGATAAACCGGTTCACCCAAATATCGATGGCCGGATCGGAGATTCCCCAAAACGGATCGGGGCGAGTCAGGTGCCAGGTCACCGCAGCATTGCCGGAGGTTCGCTCCATCGACAAGTACAGTCCGTTGGCATCTCCAGTATCGATCTCCTCCAGCAGCTCTTCCGCGCCCCAAGCGGCGTCGGTAATGCTGTAACGGGCGGCGCGCGCGTTTCGATTCGTGCCATCATCCTGCGTCCAGACAACGATCGCGTTACCCGCTTCGTCGGCTTTAATCTGTGATTCCTGAATCGCTGCGCTATCGTCGACGGTGTCATCGAACTCAATCAACTCTGCAGACTCCCAGGATGGCGTTGCCAGAGTGGCGTCGAACCGCCGTGCCCAGAGGTCGGATCCACTGCGACCCGCAGCGACGTCTTGTTTTAGCCAGACGACGAATAGATTGCTCACCGAGTCGATGGCCACATCGGTCTCCAGCGACCGCGCATCGGCACTACTATCGATCGCCTCAGAACCCGCCCAGCCACCGGTGGGCGTGTAGCGATTGATCCAAACGTCTTCACGCCCCGGGGTATCTTGCTGCGACCAAGCCACCACCGCCTCTCCGGCGCTGTTCATGGCGACCGCCGGTTGCTGCGGGAAGGAGCCGGTCACGTTGGGATCGACGGTTTGCGGTCCGCTCCAAGTACCGAAACTGGCGTCGTACCAGTAAGCGACGATATTAGTGTCTGCGTTGATCGGCGAATGCTGCGTGAACACCACCAGGGCGTTGCCACTGGCGTCCATCGCCACCTTGGGGTGCTCGGCAAAATCCGCCACGTTGTCGACGGCGGTGGTTTCCTGCCAGCCCACGCCCGGCACGAAGCGACTGAACCAAACCGTGTTGAAGCCGCTGTCCGCAGCGGCCGAGGCGACCGTCCACACGGCCACCGCTTCACCGCTTGCCGGAACGCCCGCGAGCTCGACTGGATGGCTGACAATCGCCCGGCTCTCCAATGAGGCAGCCGTTCCCCAACCCGCACCCGAAGTGTAGGTATTGGTGTGTGCCTCGCTAAAAGGCCAAGTCACCACGGCGTTGTTCGAGTTGTCCAAAAACAGCTGCGACGGCGGATAGGGACTGGTATCTTCGCCCACCGCTTCGGGTGTACTCCAAACTGTCGCTGCTGAAGATTCACTGCTAAACAGGTGATAGTCGGGGCTGAACCGTTCGGCCTAGACCGCGCGCAAGCGACCAGCGGTGTTGATAGCCACTCGCGGCCACTTCGCTCTGATATGCATCCCGAGGGCGTCTGTTCTATCCTGCCGCACCAACTCCGGACCCCGCTATCCCGGATCGCCGTCATCGTTGACGACTGTGCCGCGTACATCGCTGTCGGCGATCTGAGCGTTGCTCGATGCATTGCTCAACGTCAGCGTAAAGAATTCGTCGTTTTCCGGGGCGGTATCACCCAACAACTCCACCGTGATCGTGGCACTGGTCGATCCGGCCGGGATAACCAACGAGCCGGAAGCAGCCGTGTAGTCGCTACCCACGGTAGCGGTATCAGCGCCATCTCCGGTCTGGTAATCCAATGTCACCGGATCGGCCGCTGCACTATCGATTTCCACGGTAAAGATAAGACTTGTTGTGCCTGAATCACCCTCCGCGGTACCCACATCAGAGGCGCTAATTTGTGCCAACGGATCATCGCTGAAAATAACGCCCGCGGCGGTAGCGGTCAGCAGACTCGCCCCGCCGCTAATGTTTCTCAATCGCAGGAAAAAGGCCTCATCCGCTTCGATGACCGTATCGCCACTCACCGGCACCGTTATGGTGCCCATTAGATCGCCGGCGGGGATGGTCAAAACTCCCGACACCGCGGTGTAGTCGCTACCGGCAATCGCTGAGTCGTCCTCCGTCACGTACTCGACGGTGACATCCTGCGCGAGCGGCTGGTTCAACACCGCGGTGAAACTCATATCGAGCGTCCCGCTATCGCCTTCGTTCACCGACGCGTTAGCGACAGTGAGGCCGGGGGCTACCGAACCATCGTTGTCCACGATGTAACCCAACGCAGTTGGACTGACCAAGGTGGCACTGCCAAACGTCCTGCTCAACGACACCCGAAACGCCTCGAGATCCTCCACAACATCATCGCCGATCACGGTGACCGCAAAATCCTGGGAGCTGGTATTCGCCGGCACCGTCACCTGTCCGCTGGCACTTGTGTAGTCGTCGGGCGCGGTGGCGTTGATATCGACCGTTGCGTAGCTGATTCTGGTTACCGTTGCCGACGGAGGATCCACTTCAACGGTAAACACCAAATCGACATCGTTGCCAGCGTCACCTTCGACGACGAAGGTTCCGCTCACACTGACCCGTGAACTCCCCGAGGCCACATCATCATTGGTAATCGTACCGGTTGCGGTAGCGTTCCCCATCGCTGCGGTACCGGTGAGATTACTGAGCGTGACGGAGAAGGTTTCGTTCACCTCAATGTCGAGATCGCCCGAGACGAGGACCGCGATACTCGCGCTAATGTCCCCCGCGGGAATGGTCAGCGTATCGCTGACAGGGGAATAGTCGCCGCTTGCCGCCGTTGCGGTACCGTCGGATGTGATGAAATCGACGGTAACGTCATCGATAGAGGGAGCATCAAGGTTGACTTGAAATATCATCGAGTTGCTGCCCGAATCACCCTCGTCTACGGTGCCCGAGCTTATACTGATCACCGGGATGTCATCGTTGACTATCGTGCCGAAGGCACTGGCGTTGCTCGAGATATTCGAGAGGTTAATGACAAACACTTCGTCCAACTCTACCACGGTATCCGCAGACACCGGTACCGAAACAGTGGCGCTGGTATCACCCGCGGGAATCGTCACCGTGCCGCTGGTCTGGGTGTAGTCTAGCCCCGCGACCGCGCTGCCCCCAGCATCACTGGTGGTGAAATCGACGGTGATGTCGCTGCTGCTCACGACGTTCAGGGTGATCGTGAAAATGATGAAGGTGACGCCGTTGTCCCCTTTGGAGGCCGTGGCAGCAGAGATCGAGACGACTGGATTGGTGGGCGTCCCGCCCGAAGCGCCCCTGCCTCCACCTCCCCCACCGCCGCCTCCACATGCGACTAGCAGGCCTGCAAAGATCCATGTCGCTATTCGACTCACCCGTTTCCCGCTCATCGTTCTATCTCCCACGCCTCGTTTACCGGTCTCCCGATGGTTCGCCACAGCGCAGCGTTTCAGCCGGCACGTGGGCCAAACGGACGCTTTCTCATTTGCCGTATTCGAAAAAGATCCCTCGCGGAGCCTCCGCACGCCATACGAACACACCAGGGTGACGGATTGGTAACGGATTGATCGGCCTGGGGAATAGCCGTTTTTTAGCAGGGGCTTTACAAAACTTTACCTTGCGGACAAAGAGGAGAAACCGCTCAGCTCTATCGTGTACACCGAACTCAATTGATACACACAACCCTGAGGAGGTGACACATGAACTCCCAAGACGATTTCCGTAACGAAGACGAGCAATCCCCCAATACCCCCGAAAAACCCAGCCGCCGCCGCTGGATCGGCTACTCACTGGCCGGCCTGGTCGGTATCCTCGGCGTCACGAGCATTTCCGCAGTCGCCATGGGTGGTCCCGACGGGTGGTGCCGCGGCGGTTACGAGCGCATGCACTGGGGTGGCAAACACCGGGGCGGCTTCGATTCAGAGAAGATGCGTGAGTTCGCCGAGCACAAGGTCGACCGCGTGCTCTACGAAGTGGATGCAACGCCGGAGCAGCGCCAGCAGGTGAAGGACATCCTGGGCAAAGCGTTCGAGGAGGTGGGCGACCGACGCGAGACGCGCAAACAGGATCGCCAGGCCTTTGTCGACATCCTGACCCAGCCGGAGATCGATCGTGCCAAGCTGCAGACGCTCCGTACCGAGAAGCTGCAGCAGATGGAACGGATGTCTGAGCGCATGGTACAGGCCGTTGCCGATGCCGCCGAGGTACTGACTCCCGAACAGCGCATCAAGTTGGCGGAGATGATCGAGCAGCGCGGCTTCGGGCCGGGACGTTTCCGGTGGTAAGACACTATCCTTCTAACATCACTCAGTAACGCTTACCCCGGGGGCGGTTCACTCGGCCCCCAGGGGATTCTAAGAAAGAAAAAGGAGGAAACCTCATGTCCCCAACTCGTTATCACCCTGCGTTGGTAGTTCTGCATTGGACTGTCGCCATCGCGGTACTCGTCGCGCTGGGAATGGGGACTTTCGTCCTCACCGAGATCCCCAACACTTCGCCGGACAAACTGGTGGGATTGCGCGATCATATGATCGCGGGAATCAGCATTCTCGTTCTTATGTCGATACGCCTCGGCGTTCGACTCTTTACCAAGAAACCGCCACGAGCCACCACGGGTAACGCCTTTCTCGACAAGATCGGCGTACTGACCCACTACGCCTTTTATGTGCTGATATTTCTTATGGCGGCAAGCGGCATCGGTATCGCGGTACTCGCAGGATTGCCGGACATTGTCTTCTTTGGATCGGGTGCGCCGTTTCCGGAATCGTTCGAGATATTCCCCCCGAGAATCGGACACGGTTTTTTCGCAAAACTACTCATCGCGTTAATCGCGCTACACGCCGCGGCGGCGCTGTTTCACCAATTCATTCGCAAGGATGGATTGATCGCCCGCATGTGGTTTGGAAAGCGATATGAACAGCAATGACACCCTCCAGGCAGAGCATCGCTCGCTACTGCCGCCCGTCTACCTCTTGATGGCCATCGTTGCCATGGTGGGGGCTGATTATCTCGCACCCGCCGCTCGCTGGATCGAATGGCCATGGACTTTGTTGGGTGCGGTACCCATCGTAGTGGGTTTGGGTATGGCGGCACTGGGCAGATACCAATTCCATAAGGCAAACACGACGGTTTTTCCGTTCGAGCGCTCATCCCGGTTGGTAAGCCACGGCGTATTTCGCCTTAGCCGCAATCCCATGTACCTCGGCATGATGCTGGTGTTAACTGGCGTTGCGATTGGGCTGGGAAGTATCACACCCGTTCTCGCCCTGCCCCTCTTTCTCGCCATCATCCGACAACGATTTGTTCTGAAGGAGGAAGAATCGTTGGCACAACAGTTCGGCCCCACTTACCATGAGTACACCCGAAAAGTGAGACGATGGATCTAGCGAACGATTCATGAATACACAGGTCCTTATGATCGAAGATGACGAGCAGCTCGCCGCCATGGTGCGCGAGTACCTCGCCCAGTCGGGCGTGCAGATCTCCCATTGCGCGACGGCGGGTTCCGGCGTCGAAGCGGTGACGCACAACGACTATGACGCCATCATCCTCGACATCATGCTGCCCGACTTTGACGGATTCGAAGCGTGCAAGAGGATTCGCCAGCACTCCGACATACCCATACTGATGCTAACCGCCCGCGGTGACGCGGAAGACCGCATCGTCGGACTGGAGATCGGTGCAGACGACTACCTGCCCAAACCTTTCAATCCGCGCGAACTGTTGGCGCGGTTGCGAGCGATTTTGCGCCGTCGCGCTCAGACCGAAGGCGGACAGCGGCCGCTGCTACGTTTCGGGCGCCTGACCATCGACCGCGACGCGCGCACCGTACGAGTCGATAGCGAACAGCGAAACTTAACGGGTTATCAGTTCGATCTGCTCTGTGCGTTGGCCGAAAATGCCGGTCGTGTCCTGTCCCGCAATCAATTGATGGATCATTTGCGGGGCCAGGAGCTGGAGGCATTCGACCGCAGCATCGACGTACACATTTCACGCGTTCGCGCAGCCATCGAAGATGATCCCAAACACCCGCGACGCGTTCTGACCGTCAGGGGTACGGGTTACCTGTTTGCCAAGAAACAGGATGATGACTAGCTAGTCCATGCGCCGACTCTATCTACAGATCTATCTCACCTTTCTTGGCATCATCGTGCTGTTTGCCGCCCTGGCTGCATTCGCCTGGTGGAGCACTCACGACGAATCGGAGGATACGCAACTCCTCAGAGGAATCGGCGGCATTTTGCACGAGGTACTTCCCGCACCTCACGCTCCAGGCGAAGAGGTAACCGCTGCCCTAAAGAAACTGGGGAAGCAGTTCGATGCGCGCATCACGCTACGAACCCTGGACGGTCGCCTGATCGGATCGTTCGGCAGACCACTCCCTCCCCCGCCGCCGGGTCGCTGGCACAGCGGTTGGATGCGCGGACCCGGGCCCGGCCCCACCTTCGCCATCGCGCTACCCGACCGTCGCTGGGCGATCGTTAAACCGGGGCACGCGGAGCGCGGCGAGAAGGCCGGCGGCTTTTTGGCAATTATCGGATTGCTCATGCTGGCCATCGGCATAGGTGCCTATCCGCTGGCAAAGCGTCTCACCGGTCGCCTGGTCCGGTTACAGGATCACGTGGATCATCTCGGCGCAGGCGATCTATCGGTTCGGGTCGACGTAGAGGGCAAGGATGAAGTGGCCGCGTTAGCGCGCAGTTTTAATCGCGCGGCGGAACGTATCCAAAAACTGGTCATGGCGCAGAAGGATATGCTGGCCAGCGCGTCACACGAGTTGCGATCCCCATTGACCCGCATTCGCATGGCCATCGAGCTCCTCGCAGGAGATGAACGCGAGGAGCTTCGCAACCGCATCGCCAAGGACATCAGCGAACTCGACGAGTTGATCGAGGAGCTTCTCACCGCGAGTCGTTTGGATCATCTTGACGAGCTTCAACGCCAGGAAGATGTCGATATGCTGGCGTTGGTTGCGGAGGAGGCGGCACGCGTTGAAGCTGAACTGGAGGGTTCGCCGGTTTCGCTGTTGGGCGACCCGAAACTGCTGCGTCGCCTGGTGCGCAATCTGCTGGAGAACGCGCGTCGTTACGGCGACGGCTCTGCGATCAATGTGGAGCTGAGTCACGATGACGATCACGTAACGATTCGCGTACTCGATCGTGGACCCGGCATCCCCGAAGAGGAGCAGGAGCGAATATTCCAACCTTTCTATCGCCGACCCGGAATGCGCGAAGGCGTCGACAAAAGTGTGGGCTTAGGACTAGCCCTGGTACGGCAGATCGCACGCTGTCACGGGGGCGACGTTACCTGTCAAAGCCGCGCAGGGGGTGGCACCTGTTTCGACGTTACCCTACATCGTGTCAACAAGATCAGCTAAACAACGCATGTCTATTAAAACCATTCTGTACCGCTATCCCTATTGGTCCTCCATAGTGATCATCGTGGTCATCGCCAGCATCGGCTGTATCCTTCCGCTTCTGCTCGGTGAAGAGACGCTAGAGGCGTGCGACCAGCAGGGACGAACGCCACTTATCACCGCGGCCGAAGAGGGCGATCAAGATGAAGTGGTCGCGTTACTGCGCAAAGGCGCCATCGTCGAGTCCACCGACAACTGTCGCTGGACGGCGCTGCTAAAGGCGGCAGCCAACGGTCACGTGGAGATCGTCCAGCAGCTGCTCGACGTGCGTGCCTACATCGATCATCGCGACAAGGCGGGTTACCCAGCGTTTGCTGTGGTCAATGGCCGGTCACCGGTGGTCAAACTACTGCTGGAACGCGGTGCGAACGTCGAGTTTACCGACGACACGCTGGGATGGAACGCATTGATCTGGGCGGCGCGTGACGGACGGGCGGAAATGGCCCGTCAACTCGTTACCGCCGGTTCGCCGCTCGATGTCACCGACCGCGACGGTAACACTGCCCTCATGTGGGCGGCGCGGACGGGACATACCGCCACTGTCGCAACGCTACTCGAAGCAGGTGCAAATCCAGAGCTCGTTAACAACGAGGGAAAATCGGCCACCGCTCTCGCGACGATGAGAAATCACGACGCCATCGCGCGTGAATTGAAATCGCACTAGATATCAGATAGATCTCTCACCTGCGTTCAAACGAACAGCGCGATTTCATCGAGCGTTTTTTTGGTGATGTTCGGTACCTTGACGCCCTCTTTCGGATAACCCGCCACCACGATCATGGTAGCGGTTTCATTACCCGGTCTTTCCAGCACTTCTCCCAGGAAACCCATGGGACTGGGCGTGTGGGTCAGGGTGACCAATCCAGAGAGGTGCAGAGCGGTAATCAGCATACCGGTGGCGATACCGACGGAATCGTGTACGTAGTAGTGCTTGACCTTGCTACCGTCTTCGGCAACTCCCCACTTCTGACGAAACACCACGATCAACGCCGGCGCCTCATCGAGAAACGGTTTATCGGCGTCGGTACCCAGCGGCTCCAGCGCCTCCAGCCACTCCTCCGAGGCGGCGCCGCTGTAGAATTTGCGCTCCTCCTCTTCTGCTGCGAGACGAATTTTGTGTTTCACCTCCGGATCGGTGACCACCACAAATGTCCAGGGTTGCATATTGGCGCCACTGGGCGCCGTGCCCGCTGCAAGCAGACACTGCTCAATCACCGCGCGATCCACGGGTCGGTCGGAGAACTCGCGTACGGAGCGCCTACGCTTAATCTCCTGGTAAAATGCCTGCGCCTTCTCCAGCATCTCTTCGACGGGATATTCACAGTACTGGTCCAACGCAACAAACGACTCTTCAACCATGTTCATCAACTCCCTGGATCTCTATTCAATGGAGTACAGTAGTCTTCTATCAGGATCACAGTCTGCGACTATTTTTGATGGATATCAAACTAATTGTTTAACCTGGTGAGTGCGTCACAGTCACTAAGAATACGTTTCAGGAGATTATCACGATGCCCGATACCAACAGGACGCTCGCCCCGGAGGTGTTCCGGCAACGACTGCTCATCGAGGGTTACTTTGACGCCCCCGTCTCTGAAGACTCCCTGCGCCGATTCCTGCTCGGTCTGGCAGATCATTTGGCGTTGAGAACCTACGGCGATCCCGTGATTTTCGCGCCCGCTTCAGGCATGGGCAGGGAGGAGAACGCCGGGTTCGACGCTTTCGTCCCGCTCATCGATTCGGGCATTTCCGCCTACATCTGGTCGCAAGCCAGTTTTGCGTCGGTGGTCATCTACACGTGCAAGGGCTTCGACGAATCGAGCGCGGAGACCTACGTAAGGGACGAGTTGGCGCTAAAAAAGGATTTTATCAGCCACCCGTTCTAAAACGCCCCTACGCTCTGCGACAACATAAAAAAAGGCCTCCATGTTTAGAGGCCTTGAACAGAGGGGTATCGCGCCCCTAGGTGAGGATTTCGTACTCGGCCGGCGCTACGCTTTCCAGAACGGTTTACTCCCTTCGCGCTCGACGTCGACACAGCTGAGACCGATGTCTCGCAACATACGATCGTCCATCTCCATCAGGCGATGGCGCTGTTCGGCGCGCTCCTGCCACATTTCAAGCGTCGCCCAGCCCGCGGAGATTTGCTGACTTACCCAGTGCGAAACAACCGTCAGAGCGCGCTGCGCAGATCCGATGAATGGCGTGTGGTTCAGGGTAATTGTGGTCATGGTCTCACCTTCGTAGGCGTCAATTCCGTCGTTACACCACCCGTTTCATCTTTGGGTGGCACGGTCATAGTGTGCCGTCTATACTGAAACCAGTACAGATTCAGAAATATATTTTTGATACATAACAGTTGTGATCAATCTTTACTGTGTTGGTGTTTTTCTGACCAAACTGTTATGTACGATCTGGAGTACAGTTTATGAAGCTTTACGAACAGGTGGGACAACAGATCAAGGAGTACATCGACAAGGGCGTCTACGGCCCCGGGGCCAAACTGCCTTCGGTACGCAAGTTGAGCGGCCAGCTCAGCGTCAGTATCTCCACCGTTCTCCAGGCCTACGCACGACTTGAAGACCTCGGGATCATCGAAGCGGTACCACAATCCGGCTACTACGTTCGCCGCACTCCGCGCGGGTTGCCGACACCACCCTCCATTTCAAAACCTCCCATCAGACCCACCGATGTGAGCATCAGCGAGTTGGCGATGGAGATGCTTCACGCGGGATACAAGCCGGGAGCTGTGCAGTTCGGTACGGCACTTCCCTGTATCGATTTTCCCGCCCTGCGTCAGATGCACCGTATCTACACCCGCATCAGTCGGAACAAACCCGATGAGATCGGCAAATACGAAATTCCCCCAGGCAATCCCGCTCTGCGGCTACAGATCGCCCGCCGCTCAGTGGACGCCGGTATCAGCGTTTCACCGGAAGGCATGGTCGTCACCACGGGGTGCCAGGAGGCTTTGATGCTGGCGATCCGCGCTGTCGCCAAGGCCGGCGACACCATCGCGGTGGAATCGCCAACCTACTACGGCGTACTGCAGTGCATCGAGTCGCTAGGAATGCGCGCTCTGGAGATACCCACCGACGCGCGTACCGGAATCAGCCTCAATGCGCTGAAACTGGCTCTGGATCAGTGGCCTATCAAAACGTTGGTACTCACCCCGCAATTCAGTAATCCGTTGGGTTATCAGATGCCCGATGAGCATAAGGTGGCGTTGTTGGAGCTGCTGCGCAAACACGATATCCTCCTGGTTGAAGACGATATCAACGGCGAACTCTGTTACAGCGATCGGCGTGCCAAGGCCATCAAAGCCTGGGACACCGAGGGTCGCGTGTTGCTCTGTTCATCGGTTTCCAAGACCTTGGAACCCGGCCTGCGGACCGGGTGGATCATTCCCGGTCGCTACTTCAAAGAGGTCGAGCATCTCAAGATCGTCACCAGCATGGCGACCGCGACACTGCCACAGATGGTGGTCGCCGATTTCCTGGAAACCGGCGGCTTCGACCGGCACCTGCGCACCGTGCGCGCCACCTACCAGGATCGGCGCGACCAACTCACACAACTCATCGCCGAGCATTTCCCGTCCGATATCCGACTGACGCATCCCGAAGGAGGGTATCTGGCCTGGGTCGAGATGGATAAATCGGTGGACTCGCTGGCACTGTTCCATGAAGCGATGGACCTGAGTATCAGTTTGGCGCCCGGCCCCCTGTTCTCTGCCGTGGGCAAATACCGAAACTACATGCGCATCAACTACTCCATACCCTGGAGCGACGAACGCATCGCCGCGCTGGCGAAGATCGGCGAGCTGATCGAACAACAGATGGACAAAGGTGCAAGCCGGCGGGCAGAGGCTAGCTGATACAGGCTCGCCTCCACGACGTTCGCATGCGCCATAGTTGCACTAGCGCATGGAACACCGCTAAACCTGACGAACGCTGTTGTAGTAGTCGATCAGCTTCGCGCCGAAAAACAAAGGACTTAACTTCGAGCGGCCAGTACGGCGCCGGTCGCGATCATTACGCTTCCCGCACCGCGGTTCATCGCGCGCGCCCCGCGCGCACTCGAGAAAAAACGTCGCGCACGATCGGCAGCATACGCATAACCCAGCAGTACACCCCCCAGTACCGCAGACACAATGATGGCGATGAGTACTATGTCCTGAGGCTGCAACAATGCGAGACCGACAAACGTTGGGAGAAACCCCAGGTAGAAGAAGATGACCTTCGGATTACCCAGCGTAATCGCCAACCCGGTCGCGAAATTGGACCACCAGGAGAGCTCCTCCACGCCTTTGACCGAATGCTCTTCTGGCCGCATCCTCCAGAGCCGGATTCCCAGCCAGATCAAATAGGCCGCGCCCACGTACTTCACAACGACAAAGAGTCCCCCCAGCATTTGGGCTAACAGCGTCAACCCAAATATGGCGAGCAAAAGAAAGAGCAAATCCCCCACGACAATTCCAAGCACGACCACCGCTGCATGGCGCATTCCTGAAGCCAGTGCACGAGCCACCGTCGCGAAAACACCCGGACCCGGCGTGGCGGCCAACACCAACATGGCGGCCGCAAATCCGAAAAGCGTCCAGATACTCATCACGCTATTTCTCTACAGGGGGTCGGTTATTGCCCCGGGGAGGCAACGTTATATCGTCGATATCCACCAGATCCCAGTCGCCACTGTTTCGATACAATCGTTTACCCAGGTTTGGGTAGTCCGCCACATCCTGCTCCAACCGCCGTCCCATGACCAAACAGATCAGTGTCTCGTCACCGTCATTGATGATGTTGTGCGCCACCTTGTTGCGCGGAAGCCCGAGGAAATCACCGCTCTGCAACGGATAGTGATCACCTTCAATAATGGCGGTGGCGTTTCCTTGCAGCACGTAGACACACTCTTCTTCATAGTGGTGCTTGTGATACTCGGTGGTCGCCTTCCCGGGTTCGACAGCGATGATATGCACACCGATGTGGTTCAAACCCACCGCATCGCCCAACGATTTATTGATGCGTACTGCATTGGGGTTGAGGAAATGCTCTTTTCTCTCTCCCTGCATGGCATCGATCTCCGATGCACGAAGCAGGTACTTTTTGGTGTCCATACTCATCGATCTCCGCGCGCGCCGATTACTCCGTTTCGCGATGAATTGCCAACGGTCCCAATGCCTGACAAACCGGCATCAACTGCACTTCGTTGATATTCACGTGCGCGGGACGACTAACGATCCACTCCACGGTATCGGTCACGTCTTCTGCAGTCAGAGGTCGCGTCCCCGCATAGACTTCATCTGCTTTGTTCTTGTCGCCGTGGAATCGCACCTGGGAAAACTCCGTCCCGCCACAAAGACCGGGTTCGATATTGCTGACCCGCACGGCAGTACCCAACAGATCGCAACGCAAATTGAGGCTGAACTGATGAACGAACGCCTTGCAAGCACCGTAGGTATTCCCACCCGGATAGGGAAACTTTCCCGCCACTGAACCAATATTCACAATGTGACCCCGGTTACGCTCCACCATCCCCTCGAGCACGACACGGGTGCAGTACATCAATCCCTTGATATTGGTATCCACCATGGTATCCCAGTCATCCAGATCGACCTCATGGGCAGGCTCGAGACCCAACGCACCGCCGGCGTTGTTGATCAACACATCGATGGATGAGAACTCGTCGGGCAAATCTCGTAACGAAGACTCCACCGCCGCTCGATCGGTGACATCCAGAACCAAAGGTAAGCACTGTGGACCCAGCTCTTCACCCAGAGCGTTCAAACGATCCTGCCGCCTGCCGGAAGCAACGACCTTATGTCCATTGGCAACAAACCGTTTCGCCATTGCCATACCGAAACCTGCCGTCGCCCCAGTTATTAGCACTACCATTCCGCCACCTCCGCGTTTAAGTCATTAGCGCTGAACAGATCGAAACATCTCAACTCCCAAGTCCTATCACAACAAAGTTGATAACGACCATCGCTACCAACAGTACGAACAGAGAGATAAGCACCACAAATTCTTTTCGCATTCTTCACTCCGGATGAGAGTCTGAACCTATGTTTTCAAACGCCCTGCTAACCTTAGTCCAAATTTCGGCAATCGGCAGCAGCTATGCGCAAGTCATTAAGATACGACAAATCCGTTTAGCGATGGCGAGACAAGAGGTAAGACCAGGAGATTCGATGCCAAATAGATTGATCAGCCCGTCGATTCCGTGCTCCTCGGGACCTTGAATCACGAAGTCGGCCGCCGCTTCACCCGGTCCGGCGATCTTTGGTCGAATACCCGCGTAACCCGGCGTTAGCGCACCGTCCGGCAACTCTGGCCAGTAACGGCGAATAGCGGGGTAGAAGCTCGCAACCCGATTCTCGTTCACCCGGTAGTCTCTCTTTTCGATCCACTCCACGTCGGGGCCAAAACGGACCTGGCCCGCCAAATCCAGCGTCACGTGAATGCCCAGACCTCCCGGTTCGGGGATAGGGTAGATCAAGCGGCGAAAAGGAGACGCTCCGTTCAGCGTGAAGTAGTTACCCCGCGCCATAAAGGATCTTGGAAGTGCAACGGGAGGAAAACCGTCCAGGTTCGCAGCGACTGTCGGTGCATTGAGACCCGCTGAATTCACCACGGTACGACACATCAACGTGGTCGGCTCTTCGCCGCCTATCCGCAACGCTATCCTCGCGCCTCGGCACTCCCCACCGATGACAGGAGCCTGGAAAGCAATGGAGACTCCCGCGTCCTCTGCATCACCCTGTAGTGCCAGCATGAGGGCATGACTATCTATGATGCCTGTTGATGGCGATAACAGCGCTTGCGAACAGCGGATACTTGGTTCGAGTTGTTTCGCGTCCTGAGCGCTCTTCCACTGCAGATCTTCAATGCCATTAGCTTGCGCCTGCTTTTCGATGGCGTGCAGTCGATCCCCATCCTCAGCGTCGCAAGCAACGATGAGTTTTCCGCACTGCCTGTGAGCGACACCACGACTCTCGCAGTACGCATACAAACTATGCTTACCGGCGACGCATAACGCTGCTTTCAGCGAACCGGTCGGGTAGTAGATACCCGCGTGGATCACTTCCGAATTGCGCGAACTGGTTTCGGTACCGATGGCGTTCGCCGACTCGAGGACTATTACATCACGGCCGGACAACGCCAGCTCCCGCGCTACAGAAAGTCCCACTACCCCGGCGCCGATAACGATACAGTCCTGTTCATACAACATGGTTGAGATCCACCACAGCTAATACTTACCGGATAACGGACGACGTAAGCGTCCGTTTCTAACCTGCACTATTCTCCACAAAACCCAGCTTAAAAAAATGCCGAAGCGATAAACGCTTCGGCTTTTTTGACGCTTGCGACAGCTCCGCAAATGCTCGCCCGGTCAACCCCACACTTCCGCCGGTACCAGCAGCCGTCCCACCGGCTGACCCTCGATCAGGTGCTGCTGCACGATTTCCGGGATATCTTTTTCAGCCACACCGCCATACATCACACCTTCCGGATAGACCAGTACGGCAGGGCCTACACTGCAGGCACCCATGCAACCCGTCATGGTGAGGGCAAATCTGCCCAGCAGCCCGCGATCATCCAACTCGGTATAAAAACTTTTCGCTAAATCGCCACCGCCCGACGGTCCACAGGACGGTTGCGGTATATGCGGCGGTTTGGTCTGCGTGCAGATAAACACGTGACGTTCTGGTTTCGGCATCTGTTCTCCCCTCTCATTGTTGCCAAAGTCGTATCTTAACCTTTTTGCCGTAAAGGCCTTTGCTCCAAATCAATTTTGCAGACGGTCAAACCGCTGCACTCACCCGTTTCCGGTCAGACAATTTCGCGTGCAAGCCGCGAAACTCCTCCGTCAGTTTGTGTCGTTTATCCAAGAAAACCATGGGTGCCGCGCGCTGATGCGATTCGCGAATTTTGACGGAGCTGGAAATGAACGGCTCCAATATCGGTAGGCCTTCCTCTCGCAACTCCTGCACCAACGCCCCGGGCAACCGCGCACGCGCCTGAAACTGATTGACCACAATACCCTCCACCAGTAGCCCGGGATTGTGGTCCTGCTGAATCTCCTGCACACCTGTCAGTAACGTGTAGAGAGCACGGCGCGAAAAATCGTCGCAATCAAACGGTATCAAGCAGCTATCGGCCGCAATGAGTGCCGACCGCGTATAGAAATTCATCGCCGGTGGCGTGTCGATATAGATCGCATCGAACGCATCGTCCAAGGTCTCCAATGCTTCGCGCAACTTGAACATCTTGTAGCGAGACTCCAGCTTCCCCTGCAGCTCGTCCAGCTCCGCGTTCGCCCCCATCAGGTGAAGACCTTCGAAACGGGTGGGGAGTACGAATTCGGCTACTGCCTTCGGATAAAAGGTAAAGGCCAGTGTCTCTGCGAAGAAATCCGCCACCCTCGTTTCCAGGTTTTCCGCTTGCTCTCCCAACAGGTAGTGGCTGGAATTGGCCTGGGGATCGAGGTCGATCACCAGCGTTCGCATCCCTGCCAACGCACTCACCGCAGCCAGGTTACAGGTTATGGTCGATTTACCGACACCGCCCTTCTGGTTGAACACCACCCGCCGCATCGTCGCCCCTCTCTTGTGCATCGCAGCAAATTTCCGGCAGTTTACCGCACTCGCGCTCGATTCTCACTAGAGATCCATCGATCCCTATTCAGGATTCGTTCAGGCACCACCCAGTAATGTGGATGCCGAGATGGGGAACATCGCCCCCAGCGTGGAAAAGGAGAAGATCATGAGAAAGCTCGGATACCTGTTTCTGGTTGCGGCACTGGGGAGCGTTATTCTGGCGCCTACCCTGGCACAGGCCGGTGAAGGTCGCCACCACCGTGACCGCGGCCATGCCGTGCGGCCGGCACCTCCTCAACTCAGTTATACACCACCACACCATGTGCATAACCAGGGGCACCACAATCACTGGAAACCGAAACACCGTCGTCACTGGCACCGTCGACATGGGCATCGCCACTGGCGCCACCATTGGCATGGGCATAGGCACGGGCACCGACACGGACACCGCCATCACGCGGGTCATTGGAAGCGTCGCCATTTCTGGAAACACCATCGCCGTCACGCGCGACGCCACCACTACGCGCCACCCACCGCTTGGGGACACTCGCACCGTGGTGATCGCTATTCGTACGAAGCGGGGAGCGTTGATTTCAACATCAACTATCGTCTGTTTTTCTAACGCTCTTGAGGCTGCGAGTAACAGTAACAGGCGCGCCCCGGTACAAAACGTGAGCGGTTGAATCGGGCAATCGCCACTGTATCGGGGCGCAAATGCAACCTTCTTCCTGACTCAATTCAATCGTCAACGTTCGAAGGCGCGTACTGCGCTCACTTCGGGAGGCATATAGATGACCGCTATCGATATCATCGCACTGGCCATGGGTGCCGCCTGGGCTAGCGGTATCAACCTCTACGCCGCGGTTTTGGTATTGGGTTACTTGGGCTCGACGGGGCAAATCACTTTGCCGCCCGATCTCGTGATCCTCACCGATCCCTTGGTGATCGCTGCCGCTGGCTTCATGTATTGCGTGGAGTTCTTCGCCGACAAAGTTCCGGGCGTCGATACCGGTTGGGATGCGATACATAGTTTCATTCGCATACCTGCCGGCGCCCTCCTGGCGGCCGGTGCTGTTGCGGAAGTGGGTCCTGCTGCCCAACTTGCAGCGGCATTGCTGGGTGGCGGACTTGCCGCGACCACCCATTTGACGAAAGCCGGCACCAGGGTCCTCGTCAACGCTTCGCCTGAGCCAGCAAGCAATTGGACGCTTTCGCTAGGCGAAGATCTTGCCGTTGTCGGAGGATTGTGGGCCGCGCTCAATTATCCTTGGGCGTTTACCGGTTTCGGCATCGTCGCAGTGTTCCTGATGCTCTGGTTGCTTCCGCGTATTTGGCGTGAAATCGGTGCAGGATTGCGCAAGCTCGGTCAGTTATTCGGCACCGCAAACAAGGAAACAAAGGAAACGAGAGAAACGAACGCAACCCACTCACAGCAACACAGGGGATCGCAAAACGAACTGCTGCGCTCGTTGAATCCGGAACACTAGGGAACACGCTCGGTCGATCGAACGCCGGTTGAAAACCGCCGGTGGATCAAACCGGCACTCCGGCCTCGCCACGGTAGATAGTGTCGATCACCTCCCGGTACAGCTCATTGATTGACCGACGCTTCACTTTCAGCGTAGGCGTCACTTCTCCATCCTCCTCGAGTAGCTTTTTGGGCAGTATGTAAAACCGCTTGACCTGCTCGACGCGCGCGCGATTCGCGTTTACTCTGCGGATCTCCTCTTTGATCAGATCGCATATTTCGCGCGCTTCGGTTAACGAGGCGTAGGTGGTGTATTGCACTTTGTGATCCTGAGCGTACTTAACCACATACTCTTCGTCGATCACGATCATGGCGCTCACGAACTTTCGTCCATCCCCCATCAAAATGGCGTCATTAATGTAGGGACTCGTTTTCAGCTGATTCTCGATGAGCTGGGGCGCAATGTTTTTCCCCCCCGATGTAATGATGAGGTCCTTCTTTCGATCAGTGATACGCAAAAATCCCTGCGCATCGATCTCTCCCACATCCCCGGAGTGTAACCATCCGTCCTGGATAGTCTCTGCCGTCGCAACCGGGTTGCGGTAGTAGCCGTTAAAGACATTGGGTCCACGCAACAGAATCTCACCATCCTCAGCGATGCGTATGGCGACACCCGGGATGGGCGGCCCAGCGCTATCGGGATCGATCAGATCGCCCTGGTGACAGGTGGTGGGGCCGCTACCTTCGGTCTGCCCATAGATCTGACGCAGAGGAATACCCACCGCATGAAAGAACCGCAACACATCCGGTGATATGGCTGCCGCACCACTGACCGCCACGCGCAGCCGTTCAAATCCCAACCGCTCGCGAAGCTTCGCCATCACCAATCGATTGGCAAGCCGGTATCCGATTTTGACTCCCACAGGAATGCGTCCGCCCCGGTCCAGTTTGGCCTGCGCATAGGAGCGCCCAATCGCCAATGCGACACCGAAAGCGAGACGTTTAAACCAGTGCGCATCCTTCATGCGAATCAGTATCAGCGACTGGTACTTCTCCCAAATGCGGGGGACCGAGAAGAAAAAGGTAGGAGAGATTTCGACAATGTTGTTGGAGACCGCATCGACGTTCTCCACGAAATTGACACGATAACCGGCGGCAAGTGCGATGTAGGTCGACAACATGCGCTCGGCGATATGGCTCAGAGGGAGAAAAGAGACCACGTCCTCGTCACCCCCGACGTCAAACATCTCAGCCAGACAGCGACTGGTCCAGACGATATTGCGATGACTCAGCATCGCGCCCTTGGGGGGTCCGGTAGTTCCGGAGGTGTATATCAATATGGCCGTCTCGAGGGGATCAAGCCCAGTTAGCCGACGCTGGAACTCCTCTGGTGCGGTCGGTAGCTCGCCTCCCCGAGCCAGCATTTCGCTCCAAGAGAGCACCATCGGATCGGAAAAATCGTGCAGACCCTCCATATCCATCACGACGATCCAACGCAGTTTCGGCAGCTTATCGCGGGCTTCGAGTGCTTTGTCCAATTGCTCCTCGTTCTCGACGATGAAAACCACGCTCTCGGAATGATCGAGGATGTAGGCGCACTCGGCTGCGGCGTTAGTGGTATAGATACCGACGGTAATGGCACCGATCGCCTGCGTGGCTAGATCGGTGAACAACCACTCGCAGCGGTTTTCCCCGATGAGCGCGATCCGATCACCCGTCGCCACACCCAGCGCCAGCAAGCCGTACCCGACAGCGCGCACCGATTCGGCATACTCATCAAAACTGATGTCCCGCCACAAACCAAGGTCTTTACGGCGTAGTGCGATCGCTTCGCCGTGTTGCGCTGCATGATCGAACAACAATCCGGGAGCGGTTATTGCGTGGTCTGACAAGGTGCTGCGACTCTCCCCCACTCGTTCTCTCCAACGTTATTCTTGTCGCTATACTGTAGCGATAGTAGCATCGACTCGAACCCATCGACGGTTCGGCTCAAACCAAAACGTCGTGCATTCGTCGTACCGCGTAACGGTAGAAACAGATACAACAATTACAAAATCAGAATAGCAACTCGCATCCATAACAACAGCCCCGGCTAGGGGCGGCGGAGTCCGGCATGGACATGAAGCGCTCCTACTACGAAGACTTGAGGCTGTTCGACACGCTGCCGAAGAGCCTCTGGATAGTCGTGGTTACGCTGATTCTCGCGACCGCCCCGTTTATCTCCGATACCTACCTGCTCTACATCGTCGGCTATGTAGCCATCAATGTCATCGTCGCATTGGGGCTCAACATACTCGTGGGTTACACGGGACAGATATCCCTGGGCCATGCAGGATTTTTCGCCATTGGCGCCTACGCCACGGTACTGCTTACCAACGCAGGCCTGCCCATACTGTTGGCCATGCTGCTTGGCGGCCTGATTGCGGCCGCCTTCGGCTTCCTGTTGGGGCTTCCGGCATTGCGACTCGAAGGCCCCTATCTGGCTGTTGTGACGCTCGGTTTCGGTTTGACCGTTGAAACCGTATTTGCCAAAGCGGCTGTTTTTGGTGGCGCCACCGGACCTCCCGTTCCCCCCTTCACGGTAAGCTTCATGCCCCACTTCAGTAGTGAACAGAATCTCTATGTACTGATTCTGCTGACGACCGGGCTGTCGCTACTTGCCATTCGCAACCTGACTCGCGCGCGCGTGGGTCGCGCCTTTATAGCGATCCGCGATTCGGACATCGCCGCCACTTGCACCGGTGTCGATCTCACCTATTTCAAGACATTGGCATTTGCGGTCAGCGCCTTTTTCACCGGAATCGCCGGAGGTTTGTTCGCCTTCCACTTGGGACAGGTGGATCCCACCACCTTCAACCTCCTGCTCTCCATCCTCTTCCTGGCGATGGTGGTCATCGGAGGTATCGGCTCCATCCTCGGCGCGATTCTCGGTGCGGTCACGATCAGTTTGCTGAACCTTAAACTCAAAGGATTGAAGCTCGCAGACTTTGAACAGATCCCTCTCGTCGGGCAACAGCTCGCTGCGTTTCTCGACCGGCATTTCATGGAGACCGGGATGGCGAACATTCAGTTCATCGTCTATGGCGTGATCCTGGTGATGATCATGCTGTTCGAACCACTGGGCCTTTACGGTCTGTGGATACGTATGAAACGTTATTGGCGCACCTGGCCACTGTGAATCGATGATGGAGCTACTAGGCACACTACCCCAGGTCCTGTTCAGCGGTATCGCAGCGGGATCGGTGTATGCGCTGATCGCGCTGGCAATGGTAACGATCTATCGAACCACCGAGGTGCTCAATTTTGCCCAAGGCGACATGGCCATGATGAGCACCTTTGTCGCCATGTCGCTTTTGGTGACCGGTGGCATGCCCTTCGCGGCGGCGATTTTCTTTGCCCTGGTCTTCGCCGCAGCGCTCGGCGCCTTCGCGGAGTTCGCTTTCCTTCGACGCGCCAAAGAACCCACGGTCCTCGGGCTCATCATTATCACCTTGGGCATCGAGATGATCGTCTTTGGGTTCGCCTCCTGGAAATGGGGTGGCGAACCCCATGACATGCCGATTCCCATCAGCCCTTACGACGGGATCGTCGCGGGCGGGGTGATTATGAGTTACCGGGAGCTCCTGACCATCGCTATCGCGACGGTCACTATCGCTGCGCTGTTTCTGTTTCTCAACCGCTCCAAGGCAGGACTTGCCATGCGCGCGACACAACAGAATCGCGATGTCGCCAGGTTGATGGGCATTCGCGTACGGCGCGTCGAAATGTTCGCCTGGGCGTTGGCCGCGGTGGTGGGTGGAATTGCCGGTCTTCTGGTGGGACCCGCGACCACGGTCGAACCCTACATGATGTGGGATCCCATGATGAAGGGTTTCGCCGCCGCCGTTTTGGGCGGAATGACGTCTCTCGCCGGTGCCGCGCTCGGTGGCGCCATTATCGGTATCGTGGAAAACCTGTTTGGTTTCTACGTCTCGACCTCTTTTAAGTCCATTGTTCCGTTTGCGGCTATTCTCATAATGTTAGCCATAAAACCGTCGGGTCTACTGGCTCGTCATTACGTCAAAAAAGTCTAACAACATGATCCAAAGGAGGAGCTTTCACATGCTTAAGAAAATCGGATGCGTAGCCACTTTGGCTGCAGCGGTGTTCACGGTTGCCCAGCCACCTGCAGCTGCCGCGGAGTTGACCGGTGTTACCGATACCGAAATCCATATCGGTCAGTGGGGACCACAGACCGGCCCGGCCGCCCCTTGGGGTTCCGTCGCGCGCGGCACTGGCATGCTATTTCAAATGATCAACGACGCCGGTGGAATTCACGGTCGCAAGATCGTCTACCACATGTTCGACGATCAATATAATCCCGCGAAAACGGTTGCCGGCGTAAAGGAGCTGGTTGAAAAGTCGCCGGGTATTTTTGGCTTCGCCTCGGGTGTGGGCACATCGCCGGGGTTAGCGGTGAAAGACTATTTGATGGAGCGCGGCATCCCGTGGGTAGGGCCCGCCGCGGGTTCCCTTCATTGGATAACACCGCCCCAAAAAGCGCTCTTTTCACTCTATCCCTTGTACGCCGACGAAGCGGCGCTCCTGGTTCGCCACCTGGTCAACAAAGAGGGTAAAAAGAAGATCGCCATCTTCTACGCCAGTGATGAGTATGGAGAAAACGGTCACCGAGGTGCCGTGAAAGAGTTGAAGCGCCTGGGCGTCAAGCCGGTCATCGAAGTCCCGGTCAACCAGACGGATCGCGATCTCAAATCCCATGTCCTTAAGCTCAAACAGAGCGGGGCCGATGCGGTGGTGATGTGGATCAATCCCACCCACGCCGTAATCACACTCAAAACGGCGGCCGCTCTGCAGTTCTCCCCGCAGTGGGCCACCAGCTCGACACTCTCCGACGCACCGTTGATGAATGCCATCACCGGCGGTTTGTGGAAGAACATCCTGTTCGCAAGCTTTAGTGAGTTACCCGACTCCGATGCGCTCGAAGTGAAGAAGTACCGCGACGCCTTTCCCAAGTACGCGCAGAAGGGTGAACGCTGGGGTGTGTTCTTCATGGCCGGAATCGGATTCGTCGAACCCATGGTGGAGGGACTGCGCCGCGCCGGCCGTGATCTGACGCGCGAGAAGTTCATCAAAGCGATGGAGTCCATTAAGGGTTACAAAGGCGTATTGGGTAACGTCTCCTTTGGTCCCGGTGAACGTCAGGGGCAGCGCGCAGTGTTCCTGGCGCGCACCGACGAAACCGGCAAGAAGGTGATCCAGCTCACCCCGTGGACCGAGGCCAAGTAACACAGATCCCTACCATCCACCCGGTGAGCATGCTGCTGGAAATCGACGACCTCGGAATATCGTTCGGCGGCGTCAAGGCCCTACACAGTTTCAGCTTGGGCCTTGACGCCGGCGAGATCGTGGCGTTGATCGGCCCCAATGGCGCGGGTAAAACGACGGTATTTAACTGTATCTCCGGTCTCTACCAGGCAGACCAGGGTTGTATCGCACTCGACGGGAAAGTGTTGAAGCGACTGCGACCGCACAAAGTCGCGCGCCTCGGTATCGCCCGCACATTTCAGAACATCGAACTGTTCAAGCATATGTCCACCGTCGACAACCTGCTGCTGGGGCGGCATCTGCATATGCGCACCGGTGTTTTGTCGGGGATGGCGTTACTCGGGTCGGCGACTCCCGCTGCGAAAGAGGAGCTACGCCACCGAAAACACGTTGAAGAGGTCATCGATTTTCTCGACCTCCAGGCGGTCCGCAACGAGTTCGTCGGCAACTTGCCCTACGGCGTACAAAAGGTGGTCGAGCTGGGACGTGCCTTGGCCATGGAACCACGCATCCTGTTGCTGGATGAACCCGCGGCGGGGATGAATCTGGAGGAGAAACAGGATCTGCGGATCTGGATCGAGGATATTCGCCAACTTTTCGGGATCGCGGTGCTGCTCATCGAACACGACATGCAGTTTGTCGGCGATCTGGCCGATCGCGTCATCGCCCTGAACTACGGCCAACGGATTGCCGAGGGCACACCGAATCAGGTTCGCACCCATCCCGAGGTACTCAAGGCCTACCTGGGCGAAGAGTCCCTATGAGTGCGCTGCTGACACTGACCAATGTCGATACCTACTACGGCCTGATTCAGGCCTTGAGAGGGGCATCGATGGAGATTCACGCCGGGGGCATCGTCAGTGTGCTCGGCGCCAACGGTGCGGGAAAAACCACCCTGTTGAAAACCATCATGGGTTTGTTGGAGGACCAACCCGACAAGGGAACCATCACCCTCGACGGAAAAGCCATCCATCGCGCGCAAGCCGAGGAGATAACCCGGCAGGGGATCGCCTATGTACCGGAAGGTCGCGAGGTGTTTCCGGAACTCACCGTACTGGAGAATCTCCAGGCCGGTGCGTTTACTCGAAGCGACAATACTGGCCCGGATCTGCAGCGGATGTTCGAACACTTTCCGCGCCTGGCCGAGCGCCGCAACCAGTGGGCGGGAACGCTTTCCGGCGGCGAACAGCAGATGCTGGCCATCGCAAGAGCGCTAATGGGCAAACCGCGATTGTTGATGCTCGATGAGCCGTCGCTAGGACTCTCGCCCCTGCTGGTAAAAGAGATCTTCGCCATCCTCCGCACCATTAACGCGAGTGGAGTGACCATCTTTCTCGTCGAACAAAACGCCCGCATGGCGCTCTCCATCGCGGATCGCGCCTTGGTCATGGAGCACGGGCGCTTCGTGCTGGACGGTACGGCGGAGGAGATCGCCAACGACCCCGACGTACAGGAATTCTATCTCGGCATCGCAACGGAAGAGTCCGTTAAAGGTTATCAGCGCTATCGCCGTAAAAAGCGTTGGCGGTGAACAAGCCACTAACACGCACATTCGCAGGAGAAACCTTGCGCGGATATTCTCACGCGGGGGACTACTTCATGGTCGGCATGACAAACTCCGCACCCAACGATTCGCTACCCGGCCAACGGGTGGTGACCGTTTTGAGGCGGGTGTAGAAGCGTACTCCCTCTGGTCCATGGATATGGTGATCACCGAAGAGAGAGGATTTCCAGCCGCCGAAGCTATGGAATGCCATCGGGACGGGTATGGGAACGTTGACTCCCACCATCCCTGCGTGAATGGCGTGAGTAAACGCACGAGCTATACTCCCATCGCGCGTGAACACCGCCACCCCGTTTCCATATTCATGTGCGTTGACCAGATCCACCGCCGCATGAAAATCGGGCACGCGAACCACACCTAACACGGGCCCGAAAATCTCCTCCCGATAGATCCGCATGTGGGGTTTAACGTCATCGAAAAGCGTTGGCCCTACGAAGAAGCCGTGTTCGCTACCGTTCACCTTTAGGCCTCTTCCGTCGGCCACCAACGTTGCACCCTCTTCCACACCCAGGTCGATGTAGCCGGTGACACGCTCCCAATGAGCGGGTGTTACCAAAGGGCCCATTTCAGCGTCCGGGTCGGTACCGGGACCCACCCTCAGTGCGGCGATACGCGATTGAAGTTTTTCGATGAGCGTATCGGCCGTCTCTCCTACCGCGACCGCAATCGAGATAGCCATGCAACGCTCGCCCGCCGACCCATAGGCAGACCCCATCAGCGCGTCGGCTGCCTGGTCGAGATTGGCATCGGGCATGACAACCAAATGATTCTTCGCGCCACCCAGCGCTTGTACGCGCTTTCCCGATTCGCTGCCCGATCGGTAGATATGTTTTGCCACCGGTGTGGAACCGACGAAGCTGACCGCCGCCACATCGGGATGTGCCAACAGTGCATCAACGGCCTCTTTGTCGCCATGCACGACATTGAACACCCCATCGGGTAGCCCGGCTTCGCGCAGCCAATCGGCAATCACCAGCGACGCCGAAGGATCGCGCTCAGAGGGTTTCAAGACAAACGCATTACCGCAGGCCAACGCCACCGGATACATCCATAGGGGTACCATGGCGGGGAAATTGAACGGGGTAATACCTGCAACCACGCCCAGGGGTTGGTGAAACGCGTGACTGTCCACCCCACTACCCACATCTTCGCTGAATTCGCCTTTCAACAATTGCGGCGCACCGCAGGCAAATTCCACCACTTCGATTCCACGGGTGACTTCACCTGCCGCGTCGCTCAGCACCTTACCGTGCTCAGCGGTGATAACTCGCGCCAACTCGTCGCGACGCGCATCGAGTATCTGCTTAAATCGAAACAGCACACGGGAACGATTGAGGGGCGTGGTCGCCGCCCACTCGGGGAACGCGGCCTTTGCCGCTGCAACGGCCTGTTCGATCTCGTCTCGTGAATCGAGTGGAACACGACCAGTCACTTCACCACTCGCGGGATTAAAGACTTCTCCCCAACGCTCATGGGAACCGCTCACACGCTCGCCTGCAATGTAGTGGGGAATCTGTGTTTGACTCATGGACCTTCTCAATCAATCTGGTTAATAATCGTGGAAAGCGTCTCGACCAACTGCGCTATTTGTGATTCTTCCACGATCAGCGGGGGCGACAGTGCAACGATATCTCCCGTCGTGCGGACCAGAACACCGCGCTTGAAACATTCCCGAAACAGTGACAATGCACGTGCTGTCGGTTTGCCATCAATGGGCTCCAGCTCCACCGCGCCGACCAATCCTAAATTGCGAATGTCGATCACATACGGTAATCCCCGAAGCGAGTGCAACGCCTCTTCCCAAACCGGTTCGAGCGAACGTGCGCGTTCGAACAATCCCTCTTCTTCATACACGGCTTGCGCGGCCAGACCCGCCGCGACAGCCAATGGATGGCCGGAGTAGGTGTATCCGTGAAACAGTTCGATCGCATCCGGCGCTCCTTGCATGAAGGCCTGATAGATTTCGTTCTTCACCATCACGGCACCCATGGGAATCGCGCCGCTGGTCAATCCTTTTGCGCAGGTGATGATATCGGGAATCACGCCAAATCGCTCCGCCGCGAAAGCGTGGCCCAACCGGCCGAATGCGGTGATGACCTCGTCGAAAATGAGCAGGATACCGTGGCGATCACAGAGGGTACGTGGTTTCTCCAAGTAACCCTGAGGTGGTAACAGCACACCTGCAGAGCCCGCCATCGGTTCGACGATGACGGCCGCGATGGTGGAAGCGTCATGCACGGCGACGATGCGCTCCAGTTCATCGGCGAGGTGTTCACCCCAAGCAGGTTGTCCGCGCGAATAGGCGTTCCGCTCCAGGTTGTGGGTGTGAGGCAGGTGATCGATACCGGGGAGCAGAGGCCCGAACGCCTTGCGGCTGTTGCCGATCCCTCCCACCGAAATGCCTCCGAAACCGACACCGTGATACCCCTTCTCGCGGCCAATCAGGCGCGTGCGGGACGCTTCGCCCCTTGCCTGGTGGTATGCCAGAGCGATCTTAAGTGCCGTGTCCACCGACTCCGATCCGGAGTTAGTGAAAAAGACGTGGTCCAGGCCTTGAGGCGCCAACTCAGACAATGTATGGGCCAACTCGAAGGCTTTGGGGTGCCCTATCTGAAAGGGAGCTATAACTGAATCGGGTGTTTAAAGAATGTGAAAAATAGCGGTGTATCTGGTTGATGGGTAGTCGCCAGACCAATCACTCAACCAGCAGGGATACACCGCTATGAAGAAAGAGAATAACGTTGTTGCGTTTTCAGGTCGACAGGAACTCACCGATGGCCTGACTGAATTACTGAGAACAGGGGCAGTTCAGCTGATTCAGCAAGCAGTAGAAGCGGAGTTGGCCGGATTTATGGAACAGTTTTCAGCTCGCTTACTGGAAGATGGCAAAGCTGC
>Ga0209679_1000114_pt1 | contig 39725 bp, 38 predicted proteins | sample WorMetHEROISLAND_4_FD_187408 | JGI IMG/M metagenome (GOLD analysis project Ga0209679, IMG submission 187408) | Marine gutless worms symbiont microbial communities from Max Planck institute for Marine Microbiology, Germany - Olavius sp. 2 HERON... ...
TGCGTTTGAGGCGGTGAGCAGCTTCCAGCGTGGTCGCGCATCCGCAAAAAGGATCGAGTACAACATCGCCTTCATTGCTTCAATAACTTTAGTGCGCGAAGCGCATCATAGTTGAAACTATGGACGTAGTCCCTTCACTTTCAGTCCGTGGCTGGTCCACGGATGAGGACGTTAGTCCTCCAGACTATGGACTTTCAGTCCATAGTGGTTGATTCCCTGATCACGGCAACATTCCTAACCTTCGCGACACCGGTCGGAGGGGACGAGATCACCGATCAGCTCGACCGCGCCCGCACCGAGTACGATTCCGGAGCATTGCGCAAAGCCATCCAAACGATCCGGTCCGCGGTTACCGGCATCCGTGAGAAGATCAACCGCGACCTGTTGAAAGCTGCTGCCGGAGCCCCAGGAGGGCTGGCAGGCGGACGCGCCCCAGGTCTGATCCACCGGCATGGCGACCATGCTCGCGGGGACCAATCTGTCACGGCGTTATTCCCGCGCTGACGGTGCGGAGGTGGAGATCAGCGTCACGCCGACTCGCCCTTGATGCCGATGATGAGCATGATGTTGTCCAATCCGATGCTGATTCAGATGGACCCCGATACCAAAAGCTACACCTACGCCGGACAGCCGGGGGTGATCAAACACGGCAAGGACAGTGACAAGTGGGAGATCAGCCTGCTGGTGGCCGAGAAGATCCTGATCAAGGCCGACGGAAAAGGCCTTAGGGACAAAGAGGGCGTGGTGGCCTACCTGGGGGTTCTGGATTTCGACGCCATCCAACAGACATTCGAGACCTGATCGGGCCAGTGGCAAGGCGGCAAGTGCATATCTTGAACCGCAGCAATGCAGAGGACACAAAGAGCGCGGAGGTCAAGGTGAGGAACGAATCCAACGAATGTGTAGTGATGAACTTCCTGCTGAACCTCTTCTTCTCCGCTGGGAGAATTACACGACCATTACATGTTGAGCACTACCAGAAAAACTACAAATCACCTGAATTCTCGCGGATCGATTCGTGTGGATTCGCGTGATTCGTAGTTTTCCCTTTATCGTTTTCTCTGTGTTCTCAGCGTCTCTGCGGTTCAAACTGTTTCGCTATCTATTCGCTATCCAAAGGCACAGGACATTCAGCGTACCACCCGCCTCAGATAGTCGGCAAAGCTCGCCCCCAACTCCGGGTGCGCCAGGCCATATTCCACCGTCGCCTCCAGGTATCCCAGCTTGCTGCCGCAATCGTAACGCTTACCCTGAAAGGGATAAGCGATCACGGGCTCGTCGACGAGCAGGGCGGCAATGGCATCGGTCAGCTGGATCTCCCCGCCAGCGCCGGGCCGGGTCCGCCTCAGATGGTCGAAGATTCCGGGCGTCAACAGGTAGCGCCCCACTACCGCCAGATTGGAAGGGGCATCTGCCGACGCGGGCTTCTCCACGATGGAGACAACTTGGAGATCCCCATCCGGACCAGGCCGCGTCTCGACGATACCATACCTGTCGGTCTCGTCCTGCGGGACCTCCATGACACTCAGAATGCTACAGCCATAACGCCCGTATATCTCCGTCATCTGCTCGACCACACCCTGGTCGTCCCCGCGGATGAGGTCGTCGGCGAGCAGCACCACGAAGGCTTCCCCCCCCACCACCGGTTGTGCGCACAGGACGGCGTGGCCCAGGCCCAGGGCCTCGGCCTGGCGCAGATAGATGCAGTTTACCCTGGACGGTAGTATGGTCCGAACGACCTCGAGCAGTCGTTGCTTGCCCGCCCTATCGAGCTCCGTCTCCAGCTCATAGGCCCGGTCGAAGTGATCCTTGATAGAACGCTTGTTGCGTCCGGTGATAAACACCAACTGGTCGATACCCGCGTCCTCCGCCTCCTCGGCGGCGTACTGGATCAGCGGCTTGTCTACGACCGGCAGCATCTCCTTCGGACTGGCCTTGGTTGCGGGAAGAAACCGGGTGCCCAATCCAGCTACCGGGAATACGGCTTTACGAATTTTTCCCATATGTTCGACAATACGTGCTTATTTATCGCCCGTACGGCCTGCCTGCGCGGACTTCGCGTTAAGTCAGACTTGTCCTGACGTAGGAAGGATCTCTCCCTACAACCAACGCCAAATATTTCAGGACCGCGCCCGGACAGGCACAGCACCGAACGCAGCGTACCGCAACACGACACTCGGATCCGTTTTAACCAGACGGCTTCTTAGAATAGTGTGTAAACGAAGGGCGCGACGGTCGAACCCTGGGATAACACGACGAGTGTACCTAACAGCAATAAGGTCAGGATGATGGGTGCCAGCCAGAATTTCTTTCTGACCTCCATAAATGCCCATAGATCTCTCAATAATTCCAACATCAGAATGCTCTTTCCATATGGTCAGGTGGTTGTCTTTTAGTCTCCACGCGATACGTTTTGAATTATGGATTAAATAAAGTGCGGTTTCTTTAGCTGCCAGTTTTTGACCTCGCTCATTCCAATGATTGTTTCCTCCCTTGAAATAAAAACCCTCCGCAGTATTTTCGCGAAACACATTAAACAGATTAATCGAATGAATACCACTCAAAGTACGTATTTTTCCACTGCAGCTGTGAGATTTATTCTCTTATAGTTAGAGTATTTTTGTAGTATTTGTAACCAATTTAAAAATCATCTACTGTTAAATCTATTACTGATGGTTGAATTAAGACCAGGAATTTTATGTTTTTCTTACGTGCTACGTTGCTAGCTTCTTTCAGCACCTCCTCCATTAATCGTATTTTTGTTTTTGAAGAATCCCGCTCTGAGTCCAAAGCAACATCAACATCATAATGGTCTAGGGTTAAAAGAGGAGCCTTCCCTTCTTTTTTTATATGCCGAATATTCCGTGTCACAGAGTTTCCGCAGTTGATCAATATACTCGTCATCGGACTCCGCCAACAATCTGATTATTTTCCGTATGGCTTTCACCGTTAGCAGCCCAGATATAACCTGTAAATGTGGTGGCGACAGTTTCATATTGGTTCTCATTAGACTTCCATCGGCATCCAAGCTAAATAGACGGTTTCTGATAATATCCCCAAAGTCATTATCTGCGAAGACATGGAATACGAGCAAGCCAGGCCTATATATATCCGCCTCTTCGGTAAATCTAATCAGGTTCTGATCAGGGCCAAAACCTGAAACACCCGCATTTATTGCTTCAACATCCGATACACCATATTTATCCAAATAATGAGATAATTGCACAGGAAATGTATGCATTCTTCCTGACAAAGTGCGCGTGGACGTTTAGAATCCCCATAGACAATTATCTAAATCTTGGGTTGTCTTGTAATTCAGGCCCCCATCAACCACCATGGACTGAAAGTCCATAGTCTGGAGGACTAACGTCCTCATCCGTGGACCAGCCACGGACTGAAAGTGAAGGGACTTAACGTCCATAGTTTCAACTATGATGCGCTTCGCGCACTAAAGTTATTGAAGCAATGAATCTTTATTTGTTCTCCACTGTATAATGTCGCCTCCATTTTCTTCTGATTGAAAAAACCTTCTTGTCATATTTGGTATTAGGGAAAACGGATAATCTTCGTTGAGTTCAGTTACGGGTCTGCTGATCTTTTCTGGAAAGACTACCCGTAATATAATTTCGAAACTTATTAACATCGCAAGAGATATTCCGAGGATAATAATGAAGTCATATAGAAACCTACCCATTTTCACTTTGAATTTTACCATTAGAGTTGTACCCCTTGTAACATACTTTAAAATCAGTATGTTATGGGAATCATTTGGCGTCTAACCCTGTGTTTCCTGGTTATAACTATCATAATTGACCCCATATTCCAATATAACTGATTGATTTTTAAGGATCCACATCGGGTACAACTCTATAGCATAGGATATCCTTTCTCCAAAGGATACGTTGAACTTTAAGGTGTCGCTGTTCAGTCAAATATGGCAGCATGGCATCCGCTGCAACTTTATTGCCTCGTTCATTGCTTCAATAACTTTAGTGCGCGAAGCGCATCATAGTTGAAACTATGGACGTTAAGTCCCTTCACTTCCAGTCCGTGGCTGGTCCACGGATGAGGACGTTAGTCCTCCAGACTATGGACTTTCAGTCCATAGTGGTTGATTCCAATAGAGATCTTTATCATAATATAATTTTTCACCCTTACCGGCATGATCTCGAAAAATCGGTGTCAAATCTATGCACTCGACTCCTTCTTCATCCGCTAACCTGCATATTCTGGCATAGCCTTCTTCTTCGCTATGAAGGTAGTTGCCTGGTGAAGGATGTTTTTCATGATTTTTCTTATATATGATGCGGAAGACTCAGGGTACTTACCTGACAGTTACATTACCGCGACAAACAGCGCGTTACTGCTGCTGACCCGTCTTGGTGAGATATGTGGGCTAAGGCATCGAATCCAACTCCACTCCTTCCTTCTTTACCAGCATCAGGTCGGCCTTGCTGACACCCATGAGGATAACGGAGGTGCTTGCGACATAGATGGACGAGTAGGTGCCGATGACGACGCCCACGATCAGCGCCAGGGCGAAGCTGTGAATGATCTCGCCGCCGAAGATGAACAGGGCCGATAACACCAGCAAGGTGGTCAGGGAGGTCACCAGGGTGCGTGAGATGGTCTGATTCAGGGAGGTGTTGATGACGGAGATCGCATCGCCCTTGCGGATCTTGCGGAAGTTCTCTCGAATGCGGTCGAAGACCACGATGGTATCGTTCAGGGAGTAGCCGATGACCGCCAGCACGGCCGCCAGCACCGGTAGATCGAATGGAATCTGGAACAGGGCGAACAGGCCAATGGTGATGAGTACGTCGTGCACCAGGGCGATGACGGAGCCCAGGGCAAACCGGTATTCGAAACGCAGGGCCACATAGATGAGGATCCCCAGAATGGCATAGAGCATGGCCAGTCCGCCGTCCTCGGTGAGCTCGTCACCCACCTGGGGGCCGACGAATTCCACCCGGCGCAGCTCGACCCGACCCTCGGCGGCGGCACTCAAGGACTTGAAGACCCGGTCACTGAGAGCGGATCCAGCTGCCTCTCCGGCCTCGGGGGCGATGCGGATCAGCACGTCCCGCGAGGTCCCGAAGTGTTGTACCGTGGTATCCGGGAGCCCGCCGGTCGCAAGGCCTGCACGCACGGACTCGAGCTCCACCGCATCCTCGTAGCCCACCTCGATCAGGGTGCCGCCGGTGAAGTCGAGCCCGAAGTTGAGCCCGCGTATGGTGAGCGCAACGGTGGCGATCAGGATGAGGATGGCGGAGAAGATCATCGCCTCCCGCCGTCGGCCCATGAAGTCGATCTTCAGATCCTTGAATAAGCGCATCTGCATCTTTCGGTTTCTCCTGTCTGTCCGATGCCAACCGCTAATGGTACAGGATTAACAAGATTTTCAGGATTAACAGAATTCTTTTGTTGGGGGTGCAAAAATCAACTGCTTTGGAGTGCGCCAACAAAGCGGTGCGGCCGAATCGAACCCTGGTGATGGAGGATACCAACAACGTTTGTCGGTAAGCCGGACGCCGGGTTTCTCACGCGCCGCGGCGACGGCGCTTTCCCCTGGCCGCGACGCCTGTGCTGGGAACGCAGGTGTCGCCGAATCCACAGCGGCGGCGAGCTGGTGCACCCCGGCAACCCTGTGGTTACGTCGGCCACCGAGGATTCCGTTCGGTACTGGGTTCGGGTTGCCGCCGTACTCCAAAATGTCCGGTTGTCCTGCCATGATCGTGAGCAGTCCGCAATCCATAAAGAGCCCAACCAACAAGAAATCCTGTAAATCTTGATAAGGCGGATCGCGCGAAGGTCGATTTCCGGTATCCTGGGTCTGGGCCGTTGAAAGGTCCCCTCAAATCGCCAGCCTGCCCACGCACCGTCCGCCATAGATAAGGTTGATCAGGGCGCGGCTGCCCAGGATAGCGGTGAACATGGAGGTGACGATCCCGATGAACAGGGTCACCGCGAAGCCCTTGATGGGTCCGGTACCGAAGCTGAACAGCACCACTGCGGCGATCAGGGTGGTGATATTGGCGTCCACGATGGTGGACAGGGCCTTCTCGTAACCGGCATGGATGCTCGCCTGGGGCGAGCTGCCGTTGCGGATCTCTTCGCGGATGCGCTCGAAGATGAGCACATTGGCGTCCACCGCCATACCCACCGTCAGCACGATGCCAGCGATCCCCGGCAGGGTCAGGGTCGCTTGCAATAAGGAAAGCACGGCGACGATCAGCACCAGATTGACAAATAACACCAGATCCGCCACCAGGCCGAAGATCCGGTAGTAACCCGCCATGAAGAGCACCACCAGGATAAAGCCGATGACCACCGACCTCACGCCCTGATCGATGTTGTCCTGACCCAGACTGGGACCGATGGTGCGCTCCTCGACGATCTCGATGGGAGCGGCCAGGGCACCGGCCCGCAACAGCAGGGCCAGGTTGTGAGCCTCGTTGGAGCTGTCCAGGCCCGTGGTCTGGAAGCGACGGCCGAAGGGCTCCAGAATATTGGCGACGCTGATTACCTCCTCCGTGCGTATCTTGCGCTTCACCGGCTTCCCGTCCACCAGGCGGGTCAGGGTACGGTTCTCGATGAAGACCACCGCCATGGGCTTGCCCACGTTCTCGGTGGTTACCTTGCGCATGCGGCGGGCGCCCTGCCCGTCCAGGCTCACGAACACCGCCGGCTGTCCACTGCGTTGGTCAAAACCGGCGGCGGCATCCGTGATCTGGTCTCCAGTGACGATCACTCGCCGCAGCAGCAGGACCGGCCGCCCGTCCCGATCCTGGTAGAGCTTGCTGGTTACGGGCACCCGGCCGTCCACCGCGTCCTGAACGCTATGCCCGGTGTCCACCAGGCGATACTCCAAGGTCGCCGTCGCCCCCAGGATCTCCTTGAGCCGGCCCGGATCCCGGGCGCCGGGGAGCTGCACCAGGATGCGCCGTTCACCCTGCCGCTGGATGATGGGCTCGGCCACGCCCAAGGCGTTGACGCGATTGCGCAAGGTGGTGATGTTCTGCTCCAGGGCGAACCGCTTGATCGCCAGCTCATCCGTGGGCGTCAAGGACCCGTAAACAAAGAAGGCACTACCGTCATCCCCAACCCCCAGGACCAGCTCGCGAAACTCCTTCTCGATCACTGCCTCCGCCTGGTCCCGGGTCCGGGCATCGCGAAACTTGACCTTTACCCGACTCCGATCCCTGGTCACGGTCAGATAACGGACCTTGTGCTTGCGCAGTAGGGTGCGGATATCGCTGGTGTAGCGCTCCAGGGCCTGGTCGACCGCCGCATCCATATCCACGTCGATCAGGACATGAATGCCGCCGCGCAGGTCCAGTCCCAAGAACATGGGCTGGATACCCAGGGTGCGGAGAAATCCGGGGAGATCCGGGGCCAGGGTCAGGGCACTGTTGTAGCGGCCCGAAAGGGTCCCCTCGATGGCCTCCTGGCCCCGCAGCTGGTCACCGGAGGTCGCGAAGCGTACCAGCAACTTCCCCCCCTCGCGCCTCTCGATGGCCCGATACTCGACCCCTGCGTTCTCCAGGGCGGCCTCGATCGCGTCCACACCGGCGTCCGTCACCTCGGCACCCCGGGCCGCGGTCACCTCGATGGAGGGATTCTGAGAAAAGAGGTTGGGTAAGGCGAACAGGATGCCGACCAGGACTACCCCCAGAATCAGCAGATTTTTCCACAACGGATATCGGTTCATGTTTCCATGCTCAATCCGACCCGGATCCAACCGTCACTGCACACGCAGGCCCTAAGACAATGCCATTAAGGCGATTGCCGGAAAATGATAGACCAGGATGCGTCGGCTATTCGTTCGTCTTCAAGGAGCGACAACAGGCGCATCGTTGTGCGATGCAACTGTTATCGCGACCCCGAAGACGGACGCAAAGACAAGCAGGCTGGTCTGTCATTTGACAGAAATCGCCTAAGTTAGCTGCCGGTCGCCTATCGTGGTAGGTCGGGTTAGGCGCGTGCTTCGGTGTGTTCGGTTAGGCGGCAGGATTCGGGCGCGCCGTAACCCGACACCCGATGCCGCAGTCCAACCCTGAATGTCGGGTTACGGCACGTTCAACCTCGGTTGCCCATACTCACATCGCAAGGCGCGCCTAACCCGACCTACAAGACTTGGCCCGGATGAGGGTATCCCACCGCATCAGAGCTCTTTGATCGAGCCCTTGGGCAACACGGACTCGACCGACTGGCGGCGAATCTTCACCTTGATGTCGTCCGCCACCTCCAGCTCGGCAAAGTTGTCTCCCAGGTCGGTGATGCGCCCGACGATGCCGCCTACGGTCGTCACCTCGTCGCCCTTGGCCAGGGCCTCGACCATCTTCTTGTGCTCCTTCTGGCGCTTGACCTGCGGGCGGATCATCAGGAAATACAGGATCACTACTAGGCCGATCGGGAACAGCAGACCGAGGAGCGAACCACCCTGGGGAGCGGCGCCTTGCTGCGCCAGGGCATCGGAGACGAAAAAGCTCATAGGGAAACCCTCGCAAGCGGCACACGCATGGTCACGGGGAGTAGGGGAGATTAAGCTGTTTATTATGTCACAGACTAGAAAAAGGGGACTGGGGATTGGAAGCTGGCGCAGGGTGAGCGCGTATAAATCTTCCTGGAAACATGATGTTGCCGGATTGGTTTTCCCGACGCTGGAAGGCTCGTAGGCGCGGGCTTGCCCCGCACCTATCGCCGTCGACCGACCGGGCGGCAGCGATAGGTGCGGGGCAAGCCCGCGCCTACCGTTCGTGGCCAACCACCGCAGGTGCGGCTGACGACCCGAAGCTGGCAGCAACTAGTTAATCGACAACAATTACCAAAAAACTTACGTGTGCTCACCCTGCCGAGCGCCCGCCAGGTCGTCGGCGATGGCCGCCAGCGTCTGCCAGGGATCGCCGGCGGTCAAGCCCTTGAGGTTGCGATCGGCCGCCGCGCACCGGACCAGCAGGTCTTGCAGGTACTCCGTGGAGAATCGTTTCAGTGCCACCAATACGCGGGATTGACGCGACTCCCAGACCTTGTGCAGTCGAAAAGCGGCGGCGGTCCCGCCGCGTTGGGCGGCATGGGAGACCGCCGCCAACATGCGCAGCTCCCGGGCCAGGGCCCAGAGCACCAGTGCGGGAGCGGTCCCCTCCGCCGCCAAGGTGTTGAGGATCCGGTGGACCCGGGCCCGATCCCCACCCAAGGCCGCGTCCGGGAGGTCGAACAGGTCGTAGCGGGCCCCGTCGGAGATGGCACTGACGAGCCGCTCCCGATCCAGGTCGCCCTCTCCATATAGAAGCCGGAGCTTCTCCACTTCTTGGGCCGCCGCCGGCAGGTTCCCCTCGACCCGCTCGCTCAGCAGATCGGCCACGCCGGGCTCCGGGCGCAGCCCCCGCTCCCGCAGTCGCTGCTCGATCCAGGCCACCAAGCGGCGCCCCTGGAACTGCCGCACCTGGAGCAGAATGCCGATCCGATCCAGCTCCTGAACCCACTTGGCCTGGAGCTCTCTGCGCTCCAGGTCCGGGGCCAGGATGAGCAGTCGGTTGTCTCCCACGGGGTTACGGCAATAGGCGCGCACTGCCTCACTGCCTTCGCGACCGATGCGCGCCGCGGTGAGCCGCAGCTCGATGAGCTTGCGGTCGGAGAACAGGGAACGCATCGCAGCGACGGCCGCGAGACGGCCCCAATCGAATCCCGGCTCGCACTCCAGTAGCTCCCGCTCCTCGAATCCCTGAGCACAGGCCGCAGCCCGCACGGCCGCGGCTGCTTCGCCGAGTTGCAACGGCTCGTCGCCGTAAAACAGATAGACCGGCGCCAGCTTATGCTTCAGGTTATCTGCGAGCTGTTGGGGTTGGATGCGCACACCCTACTCTAACTCTTATCTTTAGTTCGACGTGTTGCGTTCGACGCACCAAGGCTCGCTGATCGTCTGCTTGGGTCATGCCAGCGTCTTAACGCAACCTACACCCACATCACCTCCCGCACGGCCTGCCCGCACGGACCTCGCATCAAGTGTAGGTTGGGTTAGGCGCACTGGCTGATCCCAAAGCACAGTGATAGGGCCGAACGCGCCGTAACCCAACACGCCGGATCCTACACCCAACGCCAAAGAACCCAGGACCGCGCCCGAACAGGCACGGCGCCAAACGCGGCGTAACGCAACACGACGCTAGTACCCCATTTCACCTTATTTTTTGTTCTCAGAGCCTCCCAAACGCGTCACGGCAAGGCACAGCACGCCGGGAATAGCTCCCTCTCTTGCCAAGCGCTGTAACGCCGCCTTGGCGCGTTTTGGGAGGCTCCCTTCAGGCGCGACGAGAGGCGGCCAGCTGCGGTGTTGCGCAAGCTTGAAAGAGGACGGGCTATTCCGGCGCTCGCGCGCCTCGCATCTGGCCGCCTCTCGCTGCGCTGAGAACGGAAAATAAGGTGAAATGGGGTACTAGGGGCTGTTGACATTCATCATTCACGGTCCGATTGCGGTCCCTTTCCGCGCTGACGGCGTTGCGGCTCGTCAAAATAGGCCCACTATTCCTCCTCGCCGCGCCTTGTCAGCACGAAAAATGTTCCACGGTCGCCCGCGCTCAGATAAATGTCAACAGCCCCTAGGAACCGTTTTAACCAAACAGCCTCTTAGCGCAACGCAACCCGCAGACGGTTCAGGATCCGGTCGGCGGCATCACTGAACATCTCCGCGTAGATCAGCTCACGCTCCGACTGCTTGCCGAGTACCTCTGCGCCGGGGTCTTCGTAGCTGCGCACCAGGTTCAGGGATTGCTGTGGGACCAATTGTTTCCTGTCCGGGGTCACTGCATCGAAGGTCAGATCATAGTAGATCTCGCGCGCCAGGACCTTGCCGTCGCGGTCTACGGCGACGACCCGGGAGAAATGCCGCTCGTTACTGATGCGTATGATAGTGCGGGCCTGCCGGGGCCCGGCGGCCAACTGCACCTGGGATCCTTGGAGTTGTCGGATGAGCTCGTTGCCCACCGCCGCTCCGTGCTGCGCCTGGACGAACACGGGACTGAGTTCAGGAGGGATTTCCACGTCACCCCTCAGCCTGAAGCCACAGGCACTGGTTGCCAGCAATGCCGCCAGGAGCAGGCCCACCGGGAACGGGCCACGGAGAGCGGGTCCGGGTTTCAGATGATACTTGCTACGGCAGTATCCAAGTACTGATAACATTTTCTTCATCAAGACATCGTGCCTCCACGCGATGCGACCTATTCCCCCGGAATTGCTTTTTTTGCTGCCGCAATGAACGCGAATAAACGCAAAGCGGTTCTTGCTCCGCATCCTACGGGTTTGAGCATAAAAAATTCAGCGTGCCACCACATTGACCAGCTTGCGAGGCACCAGGATGACCTTGCGTACCTGGGCCGCGCCGACAAACTTGCGGACATTCTCGTTGGCGAGGGCGGCCTGCTCGACGGCCTCCCGTCCCGCATCCGCGGCGACCTGGATCTTGCCCCGCACCTTACCATTGACCTGGACGACGTATTCGATGGTGTCCTGCCGCAGGGCCGTCTCGTCCACCACCGGCCACGTCGCGTCCAGGATGTCTTCGCCATAGCCCAGCTCCCGCCATAGCTGGTGGGTGATATGGGGGGCGATGGGGCCCAGGAGCCGCAGCACGATGCCCAACCCCTCCCGCAGCACCGCCACACCGGCAGACGAGGCATCTAGCCAGTACAGGGCATTGACCATGGTCATGCAACCGGAGACCACGGTATTGAACTGTTGGCGCTGGTAGTCGAAGCAGGCCTTTTTCAGCGCGACATGGATCTCCCGCCGTGCTGTCGTGCTCTTCGCATCCAAGGCATCGGGCATCCGCGCGTCGGCCAGCGCAGTGGCCTTGGTGGTCGCCAGGGACCAGAGTCGTTTCAGGAAGCGCGCGGCACCTTCCACACCCTCCTCGTTCCACTCCAGGGTCTGGTCCGGGGGTGAGGTGAACATGGTATAGAGCCGCACCGTGTCCGCCCCATACCGATCGACTAGGGCCTGGGGATCCACGCCGTTGTTCCTGGATTTGGACATCTTCTCGAGGCCGCCGTAGGTGACGGGCCTCCCGTCGTCCTTGAGCCGTGCCGCTACCAAGCGGCCCTTCTCGTCCCGCTCCACTTCCACGTCCGCCGGGTTGAACCAGTGCCTGCGGCCCGCGGCGTCCTCACGATAGTAGGTCTCCGCCACCACCATGCCCTGGGTGAGCAGATTTACAAAGGGCTCGTCGCAATCCACGAGGCCCTCATCGCGCATCAGCTTGTGGAAGAAGCGGGCATAGAGCAGATGCAACACCGCGTGTTCGATGCCACCCACATACTGATCCACCGGCAGCCAGTAGCGGGCGCGCTCGTCCAGCATGGCCGTGGCGCAGTCGCTGGAGCAATAGCGGGCATAGTACCAGGAGGACTCGAAGAAGGTGTCAAAGGTATCCGTCTCTCGGGACTCGCCGGCGGCGAGCGCCGAGAATGCGGACAGCCGCTTGAGGGGCGAGCCGGAGCCGTCCACGACCAGATTCTCAGGCAAGCGTACCGGGAGCTCGGTCTCGGGACGTACATCGCCGTCCGGGGTGTGGACCACGGGGATCGGGCACCCCCAGTAGCGTTGGCGGGAGACGCCCCAGTCGCGCAGCCGGAAGTTGACCCGTTTCTCGCCCTTGCCCCGCTGTGCCAGCCAGTCCGCGATCGCGTCGAAGGCCTCCGCGCTGGTCAGACCGGTGAAGGGGCCGGAATCGTACAGAACGCCTGGTTGCTCGAAGCGATCCTCCCAGGTCCGCCAGACCAACGGCTCGCGGTCGGGCGCCTCAAGTCCGGGAACGGTCCCCGGGCGGTCGATCGGTCCCCCGTCGTGTGCAGTCACGCCGATGTCCAAATCTTTCCAGGTGGGCGGTACGATCACCGGCTTGATCGGAAGCCCATACTTGTGGGCGAAGTGAAAATCACGTTCATCGTGGGCCGGCACCGACATCACGGCCCCCGTGCCGTAGCCCATGAGCACGAAGTTGGCGGCGAAGATGGGCACCGGCTCAGCGGTGATCGGATGGATGGCATCGATGCCGAGGGGGTGGCCCTTCTTTTCCATGGTCTCGAGCTCGGCCTCGGAGGTACCCCCCCGGCGGCATTCCTCGATGAAGGCCGCCAGCGCCGGGTCGTCCTGGGCAGCCCGCCGCGCCAGCGGGTGCTCGGCGGCTACGGCCATGTAGGTGACGCCCATGAGGGTGTCTGGGCGGGTGGTATAGATCCCCAGCGGCTCGTCCTCGCCCTGGATGCCGAATTCCATGTACACGCCCTCCGAGCGCCCGATCCAGTTGCGCTGCATGGCGCGCACCTGCTCCGGCCAGCCGGCGAGCCCGGCGAGCCCATCCAGCAGCTCCTGGGCATAGTCCGTGATACGCACGAACCATTGCCGGACCTCTCGCTTCTCCACCGGCGCCCCGGAACGCCAACCCTTGCCGTCGATCACCTGTTCGTTGGCGAGCACCGTCTGGTCCACCGGGTCCCAGTTCACCGTCGCCTTGGCCTGATAGGCCAACCCCTTCTCCACCAGGCGCGTGAACAACCACTGTTCCCAGCGGTAGTAGTCCGGGTCACAGGTCGCCAGCTCCCGGTCCCAGTCATAGCCGAAGCCCAACCGTTTGAGCTGGGTCTTCATGTACGCCACGTTGGATCGGGTCCATTGGGACGGCGAAATCCCCTGCCTGATGGCGGCGTTCTCCGCCGGTAACCCGAAAGCATCCCACCCCATGGGTTGTAGCACATTCTTGCCCAACATCCGCTGGTAACGGGCGATCACATCCCCGATGGTGTAGTTGCGCACATGCCCCATGTGGAGGCGCCCGGAGGGATAAGGGAACATCGACAGGCAATAGAATTTCTCCTGCGCCGGATCTTCCATCGCCGTAAAGGACCGATGTTCTTCCCAGTAGACCTGCGCCGCGGCCTCTATCCGGTGCGGATCATAATCGTTTTGCATCTTTATAACCGGGTGAGATCTGACGTGTTGGGTTACGGCGCGTTCGGCCCTTGGCTGTGCTTCAGGATCGGGCAGCGCGCCTAACCCAACCTACACCCACATTACCCTCGGCACGGCCTGTCTGCGCGGACCTCGCGTCGGGTGTAGGTTGCGTTAAGACGCCGGCATGACCCAAGCAGACGATCAGCGAACCTTGGTGCGTCGAACGCAACACGTCAAACTCGCAAAACGTATCGCCTGATGGGGACTCGATGCAAGTCGAACAGTTTGTTCCTGGACAAATACTGCAAATTGCAATCGTTCAGCCCCCTGCTATTTTTGCCATCCATGGCACCGGATTCCGGCAATCCCTGCCGGAATGACGAGGTGGGGACTGAACGGTCACTGCAAATGTTAAGTATAAGGTCGGAGCCAGTGTTCGAATCGCCTGAGTCTATTTACTATGCTGAAAAAACTCAAGCTTACCAACTTCAAGAGCTTCCGCGAAGCAACGGTAGACTTCGGCATCTTGACGGTCCTGGTCGGTACCAATGCCTCCGGCAAGAGCAACCTGAAGGATGCCCTGCGGTTCCTCCACGGAACCGGCCTCAGCTATCCATTTTCCGAGATCCTGGGCGGAAAACCCGGTCTCTCGTCGGTCCTGGAATGGTGAGGCATCCGGGGCGGGATCGGTGAGATCGCTTAGAGGCTGTCTAAAAACTAACCCATTGATTTTAAATGTTAAGAAAGAGTCATAACGATCCCTCGCTGCACTTCGGGATGACCCAACGCGCGTCCTTGTCATTTCGAGCGCCGCGAGAAATCTTTAGGTTCAAGCGGTTGGCAGGTGCTCGGGTTTTTAGACAGTCTCTTAGTTCATCTCGTCGCAGCCGGGGGCAACACATCTCCGCCCGGAGTGTGAACGACTGTTTACTTGGTACTGAACTCCAGCAATCCTCATTCAGAATGACGCCGTAGGGTTTGAACGACTATCTTCAGTGCTAATTCAACCAAAGGATTTTCAACGATGATTACTGAAACGAAAGTACATACTTGCCGTAAATGTTACAGCAAAGAAATTGTCAAAAACGGCACGAATGGGTATGGTAATCCACAATATCACTGTAAAACCTGTGGGGCTTACGGCGTACTTGAACCCCGAGAGCACTATACGGAGGAAGAACAAGAACTTATTATAAAAGCTTATCAAGAATGATCCAGCATGCGCGGGATCGAACGTACTCATGGGGTCTGTCGACATACGTTGAGTGCATGGTAAAAAAAAGCGGAACAGCTGCCACCCCTTGAAACCACGCTGAAACCCGTTGATCTCGAGCAGACACCCGTGTTGGAAGTGGATGAATTATGATGCAGTCGTATGCATGAGATTTGTTTAAGACTCTTCCTGCACCGCTATAATACCGAATTGTTGCCATCTGTTGGCTAATATTCCACTTATATATCAACCACTACCGGATAGAAAAAGCATTGGCAGACACCTGGTACGGCGTGCGCGAATTTTACATCCGGGATAATAATGGTTACGTCCTTGCCTTCGGCGAACGCATTCCATGCGCGTAATTGTTCAAACCCCTATTGTTTTTGCCGTTTATGGCGCCTATAGGATGGCACTTGGGATTTCGGCAATCCCTGCCGGAATGACGCGGTGGGGCTGAAGGATTACTGGCAGGTGGGTTTATCGTTTTCTCTGCTCCCTCTGCGTCTCTGTGGTTCAAATAGGGTTCATAAGACCCGCATCGCCGCTTGCAGCAGCAGGCAGGTCATGGCCCCGGCGGCAATGTCGTCGAGCATGATCCCGAGCCCACCCGATAGCTGTTTGTCCAGTGCGCCGATGGGCCAGGGCTTGAGGATGTCGAAGCCACGAAACAGGACGAATCCCGCCAGGAGCCACGGCCATCCCGGCGGTGCTGCGGTCATGGCCAGCAAGAACCCCAGCATTTCGTCCCAGACGATGCTGGAGGGGTCTGATGCGTGCAGCTCCCGGGCCGTCTTGCCGCAGGCCCAAACCCCGATGAGGAACATCAATAGGAGCACGGCCAGATACCCGATGAGGGGCAGAGGTCGCAACAGCAGATAGAGGGGAATGGCGGCAAGGGTCCCAACTGTTCCGGGCGCCCAGGGGAAGAGTCCTGCACCCAAGCCGTAGGCCAGCCAGTGATGGGGCTGACGCCACCACACATGGCTCGACAAGACCCGACCCTTAGCGCGCATCCCCTCAGCTCGCATCTGGAAAATGGTCGTAGCCCGATTGCCCCTGATCTCGGATCAACTCCCAGATCGATCCATCCTCCAGCAGGCATCGCAGCCCTGTCTCCGCTTGCACTCGGCCAACGGCCTGGATCCGAATACCGAACCGTTCCGCCAGGGCCATGATCCGTGTGCGTTTCCGCTCGGGGACGCAGAAGCAGAGCTCATAGTCGTCCCCCGATGCCAGGGGTAACCCCCAATCCGGGTCCGCCGCCAACCGCTCGCTGACCGCTCGGGAGAGGGGAAGGTCCGGGAGACGGAGCTCGGCACCGACGCCGCTCGCCGCCAGGATATGTGCGAGGTCCGCCGCCAGGCCGTCGGACAGGTCGATCATGGCCGTGGCGGTTCCCCGCAAGGCCAGGCCCAACTCGACCCGTGGGGTCGGCCGCTCCAGGCGTCCGCGCAGAAATTCGGATACCGACTCCCCGGCATTGAGCAAGCGCAGGGCGAGACCGGCATCCCCCAGGGTCCCGCTGACACAAACCAGATCACCAGGCCGCGCGCCGCGACGGAGTATCGCGGTTGCGGTCGGGACCAGGCCCTGGACCTGCACCGTGATGGTCAGTGGGCCACGGGTCAGGTCGCCGCCGATCAGGGCGACCCCGTATCTCCCCGCAAGCCGGGCAAACCCAAAGCTGAAGGCATCCAGCCAAGCCGTGTCGGCGTCCGGGAGCGTGAGGGCCAGGGTCGCCCAGGCGGGCTCGGCACCCATGGCGGCCAGGTCGCTCAACCCCACGGTCAGCGACTTGTGGCCGAGTCCTTCCGGATCACAGTCAGGGAAGAAGTGGACGCCCGCTACCAGGGTGTCGATGCTGGCGGCAAGCTCATAGCCCTGGGGGACCCGCAGGAGGGCACAATCATCGCCGACGCCTAGGGCCACGTCCGCTCGTTGGCCGCCGATATGGGAGAAGTGATGCCGAATCAGCTCGAATTCGGACACTGTGCCTATCCACTACCCGCAGCGACCGATCGCTGCGGTGGATGGTTGGGCCTAGGTCGTGTTGACATAATCGTCGTGCCAACCGCTAATAGGACAAGATTAATCCTGTACCATTAGGAGACAGGCCCGGAGGTTGGGGTTTACTCCTCATTAAATGTCAACACTACCTAGTACCTTATTTCTCTCAATATTGCAGGTAGACTCGCTTGAGCTTGATGCGAACATCCCCTATGCATTCGCAATATCGACCGAAACTATGTACTAGTCGGTCGGTGCATCCTTATCTGTCTCTCTAGCGCGCATGTCGCGGGCGACTCGGTCGAGGACGCCATTGACATAGCGATGGCCCTGCTCGGCCCCGAACAGCTTCGCCAGGTCGACTGCCTCGTTGATGGCTACCCGATAGGGCACGGAGGGACTGTAGAGGAGCTCGTAGGTGCCAGCGCGGAGAATGGCGCACTCCACGGGGTCCACTCGTTCGATGGGGCGGTCGAGGGCTGGTTGCAGGCGTGCGTCCAGTTCCTTCCGGCGCGCGGGAACCCCATAGAGGAGCTGCCGGAACAGCTCCGGGTCGTAGGTCTGTCCTGATTTGACACCGGAGTCCGACGTATTCTCCGAATCATCGAGGGCTGCGGCGATCTCCTCTACCCACGCCGGGTCACCGAGGAAGTGGCGTCCGATCTCCACCGGGTCTTGCCCGGTGAGCTGCCACTGGTAGAGAGCCAGCACGGCATAGCGGCGCGCCTGGCTGCGGCGTCCGCCCATCTCAGTCCAGCTGGCGCAGTAGATCCACCATCTCGATTGCGGACACGGCCGCATCCGCCCCTTTGTTGCCGGCCTTGGTGCCGGCGCGCTCGATGGCCTGCTCGATGGTATCCACGGTAAGCACACCGAATGCGACAGGGACCCCATGCTTCAGGCTTACCTGCGCTATCCCCTTGACGGACTCGCCGGCCATATAGTCGAAATGGGGCGTACCGCCACGGATCACGGCGCCGACGGCGATAATTGCGTCGTACCCGCCCTTGGCGGCAATGCGTTCGATGGTTACCGGTATCTCGAAGGCCCCGGGGACGCGGACGATGGTCAGATCCGAGTCTTCGGCACCGTGACGCTTCAGGGTATCGATCGCACCCGCGAGCAGATTCTCCACCACAAAGCTGTTGAAGCGGGAAACCACCAGGCAGTAACGGGCATTGTTGGAGCGCAGCGCGCCCTCGATAGTCTTGATCGCCATGGGCTGATTTCTCCCTTGAAAAATGACAAAGTTACCACGTCGTATTTTTGCGCTTTATACCGTATCAGGGTGGTGGTTCGGCAGCAACCGTTAGGAGCTTTCATTGTAGATCAACCACTATGGACTGAAAGTCCATAGTCTGGAGGACTAACGTCCTCATCCGTGGACAAGCCACGGACTGAAAGCGAAGGGACTTAACGTCCATAGTTTCAACTATGATGCGCTTCGCGCACTAAAGTTATTGAAGCAATAAAGGGCCGCGCTAACGACCAAACTCAGACGCGCGGCACGGCCTGTAAGTTCTCTGTGGTTTCGGTGTCGAAAAGGGGATTAGTTCGGGAGGGTAAAAATGTCAAATAAAGTGGGTGTCCTCTTTCCTGAAGCTGCCCCACACCAGAAAGTGCTCATTGGTTTTCCATTTAGTTCAAACTTGCAGTCGATCATTTAGGTTTCCTCCATTATTGCGCTAACGACTAAATCAGCCGCGCCGCCACTGAGTACGAGCTTTAGCCGTTGGCTGTCTCGGCATCGGCTGCATTTTTTTGTTAGGCTAGCGATTCTCCAACTTCTACTCGCATTCCCTTTTGGTTGGCTATGACTCTGCTTGAATAGTATACTTGCCATTAACCTCTGAACACAGTGATCCTTTGTCTTCAGAAATAAGACTTTGCATTCCAGCAATACACAGTTCAGAACGAAGTGGTGGAGTCCCGTAGTATGGACCATTGTCTCCAGGAACATCTGCATTTGGTGAAGGTGGATCTATTCGATTAGGATGTGTATATCCTGCACAGTGCATCATCTCATGTATCAGTGTTTGGGCAATCTCTCTATTACCTAGAGGAAAAAGATTACCGAAATTTATATCGATTTGAGACCCATTAACCGTGGCGCTAGCATTTGCCGTAGGATCTGCATTTGTTCCATGCGTAATTATTCTCCGGTAAGCGGATAACAAATTATTTCTCTCATCATTGGAGAGATCGCCACAAGCTCTAATTCTCGTATATGCAAAGCTATGCCGTTCTAGTACTCTTAGTCGCTGACTACGGGTTATTTGGACATTAAATGGCCAAGAAAACATATTCATAATATCCATTGGCACATCTCTCCACTGCACGGCCCCATTTTTAACCAGAATCGTCCCGTACACTAATCCTTGCCCATAGTTAGCTTGATGAAAATTAGGAAAACCTGCGGCAAAACCTTGCCTTCTCGCATAATCATTTGTAGCTCTGAATCGTGCTCCTATATCTCCCCCAGCTGGATTCCCAAAATCAGCAGCAAGAACATCCCTCCAAGTAGCGGTACTTAGCAGGAGAGTTCCATAAACAACTCCGTCTCCGTAATCAGCCTGATGGAAGTTTGGGAACCCGCCTGGAAAACCATGAGCTTCAGCGTAATCATAGGTTTGTCTAAATCTTTCTTGAACTGACCCTATTATTTTCCTTCGTTTTATTCAACAATGGATAAGCAGCGGTAACGCCGTCCGATTTCTCACCCTAACAGGTAGTAAACGGTGAGTCGCCGTGTTTAAGTACGCCGAAACGCCTTATATACCACAACTCGTGAGGAACCAACCCCATCAATTGAGGCCAGACCCGACGCGGTTCATGCCTGCCGGTGGTGTCGTCCTGTAAGACCTGCCACGCTCACTCTGTTTATTCAGAGATAGCCGCCAATGGTACAGGATTGACGGGATTTTCAAGATTAACAGGATTATTTTCTAATGGAAGTAATACCTTAAAAAATCCTGTCAATCCTGCTCATCCTGTTAATCTTGTCCCATTAGCAGCTGTCACCTAGGGCGGCCGGCAGGCGCTCACCGCACCATTGATGCGGTTCGCCGCCGGGCGCGTCCCGCGCCCGGCGGCTTACCAGCATCCTACCCGCTGCCCATCGGATCGCCCTGCACATATTCCACAACCTCTAGGTCGAAACCGGAGATACCGTGCATGGCCCTAGGCGCGCTCATGACACGCATCTTGCGTACTCCCAGGTCCGCCAGGATCTGGGCCCCGATTCCATAGGTACGCAGCTCGCTGCGATCCCGGCAGCGCGGGCGGGTTCGGTTTTCCCGATCTTGACGATTGAAGTCCTTGATCTGGGTCAACAGATCCTCCGCGTGATCCCGGTTGCGCAGGACCACCACTACGCCCTCACCGACCTCGGCTATCCGGCGCATGGCGTCTCTCAGGGGCCATCCACACCCGCTGTGGCTGGTCCCGAACAGGTCGCACAGGCTGTTCTGGAGATGCACCCGCACCAAGGTCGGCCGTGTCGGTGATATGTCGCCCCGGGCCAGGGCGAAGTGCAGATCATTATCGATGGTATCCCGGTAGGCAGACAGCTGAAAGTCTCCGACCTCGGTGGACAGGTCGCAGGTACACTCGCAGAGAACCGCCTTTTCATGACGTACCCGATGCTGGATGAGGTCGGCAATGGTCCCGATCTTCAGGCCGTGGGCCGTGGCGAAGGTTTCGAGGTCCGGGCGCCGAGCCATGGTGCCATCTTCGTTCAGGATCTCAACGATGACCGCCGCCGGTTCCAGGCCCGCCAGTCGGGCCAGGTCACAGCCGGCCTCCGTATGGCCGGCGCGCACCAGGACTCCCCCCGGCCGCGCCATTAAAGGAAAGACGTGACCCGGTTGCACCAAATCCTGAGGCTGGGCATCCGGTGCCGTGGCTGCACTGATGGTCGTCGCCCGGTCGGCGGCGGAAATGCCGGTGGTAACGCCTCGGGCCGCCTCGATGGAGACGGTAAAGGCCGTACCATGGGAGCTGTTGTCGCCATTCACCATGAGCGGCAGGCGCAGGCGCAGGCAGTGTTCTTTGGTGAGGGTGAGACAGATCAGGCCGCGTCCGTACTTGGCCATGAAATTGATCGCATCCGGCGTCACCTTTTGGGCGGCCAGTAAGAGGTCGCCCTCGTTCTCCCGATCCTCGTCGTCCATGATGATGACCAGCTTGCCCTGGCGCAGGTCTTCGATGATCTCTTCGGTGGTGTTCAGGGTCATGCCGGCGTGCTTCACTGCTGCTCGATGGGGAAACTGGGGTTGCATAGTTTAGCAAACTCTAAACTCGCAAGTAGCCGGCCACCGACATAAGAGGTAGAGGCATACGACAAACGCTGGGGGAACGGTGTGAAACAGTGACTGAAGCGGATTACGCCGAATCGGGCGCAGGTCCGCGAGCACAGGCAGCTGCGTGTCTTCGGTAAACGGCTACAAGACCCCGCCTTGTGGCGTCTCAACCGGCGGTCCGTGGCGGGCGCCTTCGCGGTGGGGATGTTCGTCATGTATCTACCACCGCTGGGGCAACTCCTGATCGCCGCCGCCGGGGCTATCGCGTTCCGCGTCAACCTCCCGATCTCTGTCGCTTTGGTCTGGATCACCAATCCGGTCACCATACCGCCCATGTACTACTTTGCGTACCTGGCGGGGTCTTGGCTACTCGGCACACCGGTGCAGACCTTCTGCGTGGAGTATTGGCTCGAATGGCGCAACTGGCTGGACATCCTCGCCCCCCTGACGGTGGGCGGACTGGTCTGCGGGGCCGTCTGCTCGGCGCTGGATTATCTCGCGGTACAGGCCGTCTGGCGCTGGAACCTGGTGCGTCGGATCCGCTTGCGCCGGATGCGCTACCGTGCCGCGACCTCTGGGTTCAGAACCCCATCGTTCAAGCGCCAGACCTGATCCATACGCCGGGTCAAGCCAGTATCGTGGGTAACGATCACGAAGCTGGTCCCGATCTCGGCATTGAGCGCCAGCATCAAGGCGTAGACCCGCTCGGCCGTATGTCGATCCAGGTTGCCGGTCGGTTCATCCGCGAGCACGCAGGCCGGCCGCGTCACCAAGGCCCGGGCGATGGCGGCCCGCTGTCGCTCGCCGCCGGAGAGCTCCGAGGGTTTGTGCTCACTCCGATTTCCCAGGCCCACCCGCTCCAGGATCTCCGCCGCCTGGGCTACCGCCCGTGCCGGTTCCAGGCCCCGGATGAGCAGGGGCATGGCTACGTTCTCCAGGGCGCTGAACTCGGGCAATAGGTGGTGGAACTGGTAGACGAAGCCTAGACTGCGGTTGCGGCGCAAGCCCCGCGCGCGTTCCGACAGGGAGGCCGCGTCCTGCCCTTCCCAGTAGACCTTCCCGGCCGAAGGCCGCTCTAAGGCCCCTAGGCAGTGCAGCAGCGTACTCTTACCCGAGCCGGACGCACCCACCACCGCCACCCGTTCGCCGGCCCGGATCTTCAGATCGACCCGGCGCAGGACCGCGACCTTCTGGGGTCCCTGACGAAAGGTCTTTGCCAGCCCCACGGCTTCGAGCACCGGTGCCTCCTTACTCATAGCGGCTCACTCATAGCGCAGGGCCTCAGCGGGATTGGTGCGGGCCGCGCGCCAGGCCGGGTAGAGGGTCGCAAGCACGGACATGAGAAAGGCCCCGGCCGCCACCCAGGTGACGTCCCGGACCTGCAGATCCGAGGGCAACTTGCTGATGTAGTAGATGTCGGGGTCCAGGAAGTGGATACCGAACAGGCCCTCGATGCCCGCTACGATGGGCTCTACGTTGAGCGCCAGCGCGATCCCTCCGACGATGCCCAACAGGCTCCCTATGGCACCGATGGTCGTACCTTGGACCATGAAGATCGCCATGATGCGGGCCGGTGAGGCCCCCAAGGTGCGCAGGATGGCGATGTCGGGTCGCTTGTCGGTCACCACCATCACCAGAGTCGAAACGATGTTGAAGGCCGCCACCGCTACGATCAGAAACAGGATGATGCTCATCATGCGCTTCTCGGTGCGCAGGGCGGCGAAGAAGTTCCGGTGATGCTGGGTCCAATCGATAACCCGATAGGTCCCGCCCAGATCATAGGCGATGTCCCGGGCCAGCCGCGGTGCCTCGAACAGATCCATGAGCTTGAGTCGCACGCCGGTAATGCCTGCGCCCAGCCGCATGAGCTTGGCGGCGTCCTCGAGGTGCAGAAAGCCGGTGTGGCGGTCATAGTCCGACATGCCGGCGGCAAACAGACCGCTGACGGTACAGGCCTTGAGCCGGGGCATGATGCCGATGGGCGTGGCACTCACCTGGGGCGTCACCACCGTGACCCGGTCGCCGACCCCGACCCCGAGATAGGCCGCCAGCTCCCGGCCGAGGATGATCCTGAACTCCCCCGCGACCAGATCGTCCATTTCGCCCTGAATCATATCCCGGCGCGGCTCGGCTACCTGGTCCTCTTCCCGCGGCAGGATTCCCCGCAGCTGGGCCCCGCTCACGCTGGAGCCGTGCGCCAGCATCGCCTGCAATTCGACGAACGGGGCGGCCCCGACCACCGATTCGTGATTCCGCACCCGCTCCAGTACCTCCGGCCAATCGGACATGTCGCTATAGGGGTCGGACAAAGTGGCGTGCGAGGCCATCCCCAGGATGCGCGCCTGGATCTCGGTATGAAAGCCGTTCATGACGGAAAGCACCACGATCAGGGCCACGATGCCCAGCATGATGCCGAACATCGAGATCAGGGAGATGAAGGAGATGAAGTGATTCCGGCGCTTGGCGCGGGTATAGCGCAGACCGATGAAAAGAGACAGGGGGCGCAGGGGGCGCAGGGGGCGGAGCATAGCGGGTGATTATACTCCTTCCCGGCGGTGTAGCACCCATGACAGTAACGGAGATCTACCAGCAGTCCCGACCCCTTGTCTTCCACTTGCCCGTATCGACCAGCTAGGCGCCGGGCAGCAAGGTCTCCGCCTTGCCATCGTGCAATCGTGGTCATCGGCGTAGACTACTATTCTTGCGGAAACGATAGGCCTTTGACTTCCTGTCACCACCCCTTGGTTTTGGAGAGGCCTGTCGATTTAACTGAGTTTCAATCTTCTCTTTGAAATGGTTGCTACCCAAAACCCACGCTTTGTTCGTCGCCTGCCTGATCTCTTCCAGTGTCCTGTCGGATATACGTGATTTAAACAGAGCCCTGTATGCTGCCTGCCTCTCGGCAGGCGAATTACCCAGCCGGAGATATTCTTCATGGGGAACAATCACGAGGTTCTCCTCCCCAAGCGCATTATAGCGATAGCTGCTCCAGGGGTACTTGGAGGGATGGTCAACCAGATCTTTGGCCCTGACCGGGTTGATCTCAATATAACGGTAACAGGTCAAAAGATAGTTTTCGGCATCGATCAGCGTCGCTTTATAACGCCCTTCCCACAAAGTACCCGTGCGACCGTAGCTGTCATTGAAATGTTGAACATAGTAACGGCCAAGTAGTTGCATAACCTTACCGATACTCTGTTCCGTATGCGGTGTCAGCAGCAGATGGACATGGTTGGTCATCAGCACATAGGCATGAACATCACATCGGTGTCTGTCACAGGCCTGCTTCAGTTTCTCCAGATAGAACAGGTAATCCTCATCGGCATAGAAGATGGGATCACGGTTGCTGCCGCGGACAATCACATGCTGAGATTGGCCGGGGAGGACGAAGCGCGATAGGCGGGCCATAATCAGTGGGGTCAGACTCGATTGATTTACATTGGATCAGGTACTGTGGATGCCCTGGAACGACGAAGCGTGGGAAACTTAGCACAAAATCAGAAATCAATCGAGCCCGACCCCATTGATCGATCGTACCAGCTGTCGAAGTACGCAGAGCACTTCATTGCTTCAATAACTTTAGTGCGCGAAGCACATCATAGTTGAAACTATGGACGTTAAGTCCCTTCACTTTCAGTCCGTGGCTTGGCCACTTGAGCCTTAACCACTACCCACTCGCCAAGTCACTCCGGCCAGAAATCGCTATCTAGGATCGTTTCAAAGCTGAATGGACATACCTCAGGGAAAGTCGATTCATCCAGATTGGTTTCCCTAGTAGCGACGAGTACCGCCGTCGTAAAGGCATCCCAGAGGATCGTATCGAGATGCGACTGCAAGCCCGGATTGGACTCCAGCACCCGACGGACGCGGTAACGCTGCTCCTTGATGGTCGCCTGCCAACTCCTGCCGCGCCCCTCGGCCTGGTATTGCCACTTCAGCAGATGGGCCAGGATGATATTCGCGGTGAGCACGTGTTCACCCTCCGGCACCCCGCTCACGTCCAGCGGATAGTTGAAGGGAATGTAACCACGCTCCCCCTCCGCATAATAGACCGTATCGACACGGTGACATAGAGTACCTTTTTTCCATCCGGTGACCAGGCTGGATACATCTCCGCCCCAGGCGAATTTGTAAGTCGGCGCAAGGAGCTACCGTCGGCACGGATCAGCCAAAGATCCGGCTGACCGGCACGGTTTAGATGAGAAAACAATGTGCTCTCCGTCCAGAGACCAAGCCGGCTTCCCATCTTCGCCGTTGGCGGGCAACAGGGTTCTCGCGGTACCGTCCATCAAGGTGATTCTTCCCTGTTCCATCCGATCCTCGGCGCGGCCGAAATCCGCGCAGGCGCATAAAGCAAGTCCGCAAACCAGGAGGCTCCAAGGCCAGAGCATATAATGTATCATGACCGACTGGTTGGGTGCCTGAATGTACTGGCGGGCCTTTGGGGTCGTGGTCGCATTCGCGTGCAGATGGATCTCCATTGCGCTTTCTTCGGTGCCGACATAGCCACAAGCGACTCCATGACCTCTCCGGCACGCAACAATGCCCCAATTTTAGATCCCATGCAATCGTCCAGGACCTGACATGGTGGCAATCCGAGCAGCTAAAGAGGGATAATGACCCAAGTGAGTGTAGAACTACCGGAAGCAGTGTATTCCGTGCTGCATTGCAGTCCCGGTGAGCTAGCTAAGGAACTGCGTTTAGCCGCTTCTGCCCACTGGTATCAGCAGGGGCGCATCTCTCAGGAGTGGGCGGCTCGGATCGCGGGAATGGATCGGACGGATTTTCTGCTGGCACTGGCCCGCATGGGCAAGGATTTCGTTCGTAGTGGATTTCAACGATCTGGATGATGAGCTTGCCCGTGGTTGACAAGGCAACCATCAATGCTTCTCCACTGATCTTTCTTTCACATAGCCATCATCTGGATTTGCTGCAAGCCTTCGCCGATGAGATTTGGGTTCCAGAGCCGGTGGCAACAGAGATTTTGCACCGAGGACAACAAGACATCACGGCCAGGGCCATCGAGCAAACGGAACGGCTGATCACCAAGCCGGTCGCCAATATTCCAACCGTCATCATCGAATGGCGCCTTGGTGCCGGGGAATCAAGTGTGCTGGCATTGGCTTCTGAGCATCCAGGAACCGCGACCATCATTGATGACCTTGCCGGCAGGAGGTGTGCCGCCAGCCTGAGTATTCCCGTTCGGGGAACCCTGGGAATTGTGTTGCTAGCGAGGAAACGCAGTTTGATACCGAAAGCTCGGTTTGTTATTGAGGATATGATGGCTGCCGGACTTTATCTTTCAAGGGAGATGGTAGACGAGGCATTACGGAGGGTTGAGGAGTAATTATACTTACTCTTGCATCTGAATCTCATCGGCGATTGTGGAAATTTCTTAAGGAGAGAGTCCTGTACAATCGGCATCGGAATTGACTCGTGGCTATTCACGCACAACGCGAATCTTGCGGCTGAGGATGCCGATCTGGTCTTGAAAGCCGGACAGGTTTACCGTGAGCACGTATTCCCCCTCCTTGGCCTGAGTGGTATCCCACACCCAGTTGTAGGGTGAGTAGCCGACCTCTTCCTCCGCGTAGAACTCGCCATCGAGGAAAAATACGATCTCGAACTTCGTATCCTGGAAATGGCGCTTGCTGGCATCGTCGAGCTCCACATGCACGACCATCTTACCCTGCAATTCGGGTATCCCTGACTCGCCGGGATTGGTCCGCTGGGGAAAGGTCATCACCAATCCGAGGGACCGGGCTTGCGCACGCACGAGCTTGAAATGCCGCGAGCGCCCTTTCTCATCATCGCCGCGCCAGGGCCGAGTCTCCTTCTCGGCGCGCCGCACGCCCTGCTTGTACGCTAGATAGGTCACACCCTGGTTGCCATAGGCAATGACGCTGTTCTCCGGGAGGTCGAAGTAACTGATGATCATCTTGAATCCGGGATGACCGCCAAGGTCGATCAGGCCATCCCGGTCCTTTCCATCCCAGTATTCCATCACCTGACCCGCGGGACGCGGCTCCTAGTCGACCAAGGTACTCAGGAGCGGACCACCGCCGATCCCCAAGCGGGTTCTCACCCGGCTCATTGTTGGGAGACGATATAGAATGGTTCCGGCGTCGTGATCAATGCTCGCTGCCGTGAGATCCTGTTCCACGCCGCCCGAGAACACCGTGGGATCATAGACCTCCCATAGACCGTCCTCCGTTGCGGCCATGATAGTGAAGAAATACGCCTCGTTCGGGACCACCTTGCCCGTCTCGTCCCTGCCGTCCCAGGCAAGTTCGACCTGGCCGCTTTGTTGGGGCTGCTTCTCGGCCAGCACCGCTACCAGGTCCTGATCCGGGTCGTAGACCCGCACGGTGACGGCCGCGTCCTGCTTCAGTTCATAGCTCAAAGTGGTCGACTGACCCAGCGACGGGTTGAAGGTAGGCTTCGAGGCCGCCACGGCGGCGATAACCGTTCCCTGATGGCTCGGGGTCACTAGGATTTCGTTCGACTCGGCCGTCCAGCCGCTCAAGGGCGCCAGCAGGGCAATCGCCAGGAACGCCAAACAATACTTTCTCTACCTGGGAGGGCTTCAGCAGAGCAGTTTGTCCAGGTGGCCCCGCCAGCGGGTCGCGGTACTGACGGGCGGCGGCCTAGTCGAGGATGTTTTCGATGCGGGTCCGCACCTGCTTGGCGGTCTCGGTCTTGCCGATCCAGAGCGGAGACAGGACCTTCAGGATGTCCTCGGTGGTGACGGCGTCCACCCGCTTGGAGCCGATCACTGGCCAGGCATAGGTCTTGAGGGTATTCACCCACTGCCGGGCATGCTTGGCGTTCGTCCAGCCGTGCTGACGCTTGCCATGAAGTGTGAAGCGTAAAATCCACTTCCGGGCGCCAGTCCGGGACACTACCAGCCGCAGGCCGCCGCCATCTTCGTGTTTCCCGGACCGGCGGTCGCCAACCTTGCGCGGGGTCAACTTGTGAATCGGTATCGTGCTCCTCCCCGGATGGGGAACTTCGTGCGTAAAACCCCGATCAGGCCCCCAATATTCACGGATTGTACTGGACGGATAAGGACTTTACTGGACCATTCTTGTATGTTTGTATGGAGAGTTCTTGGATTTTGTCGGACGTCTTCGTACATCCTTTTGGCTGATCCCTGCTCCGCCATAAACCTCTTAAATCCAGCCACATACCCCGTGATCGAGCCCTTCCGAGCCTGCATTGGAGGCGTTTGACTGCGCTCGATCAATAGTCCCTCATCCCGCGCCCAGCGCACTTTCCCGCTCTCCCCTTTCTTCCGCACTCACGGACCGGACCGCCGGTGGCTCCGGGTCGAATTTTGGTTCAATCGGGGTCCAATTGGGGGTTAACCTTGAACAGTAATCAATTAACAATTTGATTTATATTAATTTTGTTTTTCATTTGGGCGGAGCATGGATCCCAGGAGTCCACGTGCACAATCAAGGGCGTTGGTCCTACGACAAAACTGCAACTGGCAGTCTGCCCATCGAGAAATGGAAAGACCTGCGGGATCATCCGGTAGAAAAGCAGGACCAGGACTTTTCGTGCGGCGCTGCTGCTGTCGCCACCATCTTGCATTACTTCTACGGACAGGAGGTCTACGAGAAAGACATTCCCGATGAGATCAGACGGATCGGGGCCACCGCCGAGTGCTTACGTCCGTATATCAAGGCGGTTGGCCTCAGCCTTGACTGAGGGTAACTCAAGATCATTCTGATTTATGTATAAAGGTCCCAATAAAAATAGTCATGCTACGTAAAATAAGCGCCATTTTTGTTTCCCTATTCATAGCGAAACCTTGTTGGGCAGATTTACCCCTAACCATTGAAGACTTGCTGACGGAGAAGAATGAATTTCGGGTCGAGTTTGGGCTTAACTATGCCAACGCTGATAGAAAGAATATCAATACCCGGTTTGACTCGGTGCAAATTGGATCGGGAAACTTCATACTGCTCCCCGTGGATGTCAGCAACCAACGGGAAAATAGTGATGTATTCGCCTTAACGCTCGGCGCTCGTTATGGCATTACCGCTAAGACAGAGATGTATAGTCGCTTAACAGTTCTCGCCGAGGATATTCGTACTCAGGCTGGAACAGAAACAGACAACAGCTCCTCTCAGCGCTGGCATGAGTTCGTGCTTGGTGTTAATCACCAGTTCTCGAAAGAGAATGACACGCCTGCCTTATTGGGCTTTGCCGAGATTTCAGCCATTGAAAACACGGATACGGACAAGTCTAATTTTGTCTACGGAAAATCGGGGCAAATTGGATTCACAACCTATCGTAGCATCGATCCTGTCGTGTTTTCCTTGACCGCCGGATATCGCTATGCAGGTAGTCGGAATGTCGATGGACAGCAGGTTGATCCAGGCGACTTGTTGTTCATCAACCCCAGTCTTGGTTTTGCGATCAATAACGAAGTCACGGTATCAGGTGGCGCGCTGTTCAGGTTTCGCGGAAAGGATAAGGTAGCGGGTGATCATGCCGGTATAAGAACTTCGCAAACCGACCTTAGTTTTGGGTTAGGTTACGCGGCCAGCAAGGATGTAACGTTACATTTCAATATATTAGCGGATATAAGCGGAGATACAGGTTCCCAGACAGGATTGAATCTAAGTTACAAAATGTAACGACCACGAAAACGCTAGCCTCGTCTATTCAGAAATGAAGGAATTATCATGACACAAAAACTGAAATCTTTTATGATCGGCTTGCTGCTGATGGGTGTGCTTGGACATCCCGCGCTTGCGGGTACGGGAAACCGGGATCATGGGCTAAGCCAAGAGGAACTGGCCTTTGTTTTTGGCGATCCCAATGCGGATGGGTTCGAAATCCTGTCTCCACAGGAAATGGCGGAAATCGAAGGTAGATGGACCTGGCACGCGCTTCGGCAGTTTCTTATCTTTGGCCGTGGTGGTTGGGCCGGTATACGGGCGGCGCGGTCCTACGTAAGGACGGTGCGCGAATACCGTTCTCAAGGATGGACCGTTAAACTGATGCACCATCCCGGGCATCACCGGTTCCGTAAGCCAGGAGAAACTGGAAAAGGTCTGTATCAGAAGCACTGGCAGGTAACGCGGTATAAAAAGGGAGAAAAAACGGTGCATAAATATTTTCCCTATGGGCCAAGATCCAAATTTAAAGAGAGCAACCCAAGGTGATCGTTATGAATAAAAAACGGTTAACCCAAGGAGTAGAAGGAAAACTAAAAGAGATTGTTTCTAGCTATGTAAAACAGCTTATAAAACCGTTTAGTGAAAAAGAACCACCGCCTATGAATAAAAAACTCGCGCACGAATTCGCGGAAAAGAAACTGAAAGAGGTCGTCTCTAGCGGTAGAGAACGAATTATTAATCTTCTTGAGGAAGACGAACACGGTTTTATCTCCCCAGAAGGGGAAGAATATGTATATATGACTACAAAAAAAGAAGGAAATCTAGTGAAAAAGGGAAGGCATAAATTCACATTCGTACCTGGGGATCCGACATGGGATGGGATAAAAAAAGAGGGCGAGGGAGATAGCTGTATTTTAGTAAAAAAAGGGGAGGATAACCCCACAGATTGGGATCCGCTAGGAGAGATTAAATACCAATTTAAAATAGGGGCTCATTATGGAGACGAGGAGTCCAAAGAAGTAATTAGTGTGTGGATTGGCGTGGACGATGGTGGACTATCCGCCCTTAAACCTCTATGTAGGTCAGTGCATTTAAATTACCACGATTTAAGTGTCTATGAAAAAGAATTATGAATAGGAAAGCAACAGCACGTCAAATCGCGAAGGATAAATTAAGGGAAATAATGTCTGGCGATAAGCAAAGGATTCTGAAAATTTTCAAGAAACGTGAGTACGAATTCCCAATACGAGATGGCGTTGAATACGAAGTAGAGATGAACGCGCTCTATGACTTTAGGAAAAAAGAACTAATCCGGGTTGAAGTTACTGTTAACACCGGAGAGCGATGGGATCGAGTCGAACACGACTTTATAGCCGCCGACGATTTAAGAGCTCTCGAAGGTAAAAAGTCTCCCACGAGCTGAGCCTTGTTGCGTACCAGTGCATACCCAGAATCGCCACCGGCTCCAGACGGTCCTAGGCGCTTTTCTGGTGACAGCAGCGGCTCTTACGGACGCCGGCGAAATCCGTCTTCGCTACCCAACCGCAACCGGCAGCCTGCCCATCAAGACCTGGAAGGATCTACGGGACGCGCAGGTTGTAAAGCAGAACTTGGATGTCTCGTGTGGTTCCGCCGCCGCGGCAACAATTCTGCAATTTTTCTACGGGCGGGATATATCCGAGGAGGACATCCTCGCTGAAGTTATCGCGGCCAATCTCGCCAGAGTGGCTTCGAACTTCGAGCGCAATATCCGTTCGACCCTAATTAGGGCGGCGCTTGACGGTGCGGTATCCAGCGAAGACATCAAACGGAACCTAGCCGCCCAAATAAAGGGCGCAATCGGGGACGGCGCTAGCCTTTCAGATATTGAGAAGCGGGTCGCCAAGGCGATCCATGACCAGCTGGAGGCCACGGCGTCTTTTGGCGACCTCCAAGCGGCGGTCGAAACGTTCGGGTTTCGGGCCGTTGGGTTGTCGCTCACCTTCGAACAACTCAGGCAACTCGGCATTCCGGTCATCGCGCACTTGCGCCTTCAGGGAGAGGACCATTTCTCCGTGGTGCGGGGCATCGGACAGAATGGTTTGGTGCTGTTAGGCGATCCCGCTTGGGGAAACCGAAAGCTTGAAGCCCACCGCTTCCGTGCGATGTGGGAGATCGACGGAGAACCGGGCAACATTCTAGTCCTTCTGCCAAAGGATGCGGCGGTTCTCGTGCAGGCTGATCGCGACTTTTTCCAAGTCCCGAAGCTAAACGCATTGCCGCTTCAGAGCCTCATCCTATTGCGCAAGCCCTAGGCTCTGAATCAAGGCCGGGTTTTAGCCGTACTGCCTGGTGACCCAGAGGTGGCTGCGTAAACTGATTTCTTTACCAAAACGCTTCGAAGACAAACCGCGCAGGCTATCGCGCAGATTAGGGTTTGGGCGGATCGGTGAAGACGGGTGTAAAGAGGCTCTGAGCGGCTTTCTGAGGCGTTTTCTTGCCTTCCCTAACGCCCTAACTCCTTGGTATCCAAAAAGCACTAATACAGCGAATACAACACCAACAGCGACCATCACCACTTCTAAAAGGGAATGTCGCTCTGTCCCACCAAGGGAATGCTTCAGATCGGCAGGGAAAGGAGGCTTGTAGAGGCCGTTACGGGAGATGGGTGAGGACAAATAGGGGCAGGCGAGAAATCGCTCCTAGGGATCTGTTGCTCATGACAGAGCAGATGGTGTCACTGAAGCTTTAGGTCCGTTCAAATAACAGCCTGGATCCTATTTTTTAATTGCTTGGCGAGCTCTTCAGGTTTGTCCCAAACGATGCAATTGTACTGGCGTACATCGAAGTGGAGATTCCCGATATCATCCTTATGACAAGTCCAAATCACTGGTATATTCAGCCCTAACGCGAAGCCCGCCTCGAAATAGACACCGCCACGGTGACCAGTGAAATTCGCAACGACGAATCTCGAACGCCGGATATGTGCAATGATCTCATCGTCGATCTTCCTATTATGCTCGACCAGATCAATTCGAATTGGCTTGTATCCTGCCCCAGAGATTCCAACCTCGAATCCTTTGTCGTAGTCCCTAATGAGACCCGAATCACGGAGGAAACGTCCTAAATAGGCGACCTCAGACTTATACCTTGAATATGTGACAGCTAGGAACGCTGGGTCGTTCATATCGAACGACTGGCCAATTCTAAAAATCGGTTCGCCCGTTCGAGGATTCCAGGAATTGGCATCTCCAGAATTTTATCAAGTTCTTGAGAACTTAACATAGGGACCTTGATCGGGACCTCACCGAGCATATTCATATTGCGAACCCATCCGGAGAGCTTAGCAATCACTACCCACACTTCGTGATCTTTCTGAGCATTCTGTTTACGCATGTGAAGAGAGGCTTCGAGCGTTCCTGAAATTTTAAATTTACCGCAGCGTGGGCAGTCTTGGTGGGTATAATCTCCGTTTGAAGAAAACGTTTCAGCATGCTCGTCACAGATTGCGCATTTAAAGTTTTCGAATTTGGCCATCGTTTACTGCCTCACTCAACGAGTTGGGAATATTCTTCTGTATTTTTTCTGTAAATCTTGCGTGATGGGTGCGATGGATACCATCGTCTCCCAAGTAAAAAATTAATTTTAATTGAAATCCCCATCAGCTCGCAGATTTTGCCGACCGGCATCTTTTTTTCCTGGTACAGATCGACGGCAAGGCCACGCTTTTCTGTGTCCAGGGCCTTGCGGCGGTCATCACGGCGACCCCTCTGATCTGGCGGCGGCCAAACTCGCCTGTCTTCGCTCCTGGATAAGGTTGCGCTCGAATTCGGCAAGCACCCCGAAAAGGTGGGCTTGCCGGTGGGTGTGCTGTATTGATGGCTTCATGGAGGCTTTGCAGCCCGAATGTGGATTCGAATACTTGGGGCTGGGAAGTAACGGAGAGGATATGGAAAGGGTGTGATCACGCTCTGACCTAGCCGGCCTGACCTTTTTCTCTCCTCCTCTCTCTCCAATCGTAAGCACTGATTTTTGTTGCAGCTTCCGTATGACCTGATATTTAGGATTTTTGTCTGATGAGTAGTTAAGTAAAGCTGTTAGGTTACAATCCAATCGCTCGGGTTCTGGTGTTGTCAGAGCGACGCAGAACAACTTCTGTGATGGATGAGGGAGGGAAATTAGGTGTCTGGTAACCACTGCTTTGGAACGGTTTGCTTCTTTCCGCTTGATGCGAACGCTCCGAGGTTCTTTGGCTTTTCTGAACTGATCGCCGGACTCGCCCTCATGGTCCTGGCATAGACGATCGCGGACATTCGCTACCGGTTTAGGGTTCGGACTACCCCACTACCCCTTCAAGGGATCACATTTTCAGTAGTCGCGGCAGTGGGTGTTCTTACCCTCCTAACAGACTTGTGGCGAGCACAGGAGTGGCTGTTTCCCCAAGGGAATATCCTGACTCCCGCTACATGGCAGGGTATCCTCGGCGGCTTATTTCTCCTCACGTTTCTAGCTTGGGTGTGGTTTGCCTTCATCCGGCCACCTATCTACGGCAGGATGAACGCTGAGCGCTATGGGACGATTCTTTATCGGATAATCCTCGAAGGTTCCCCTTCCGAGCTAGCCGTCATTGCTGACGAGTTAACCCGTTCCGTGAAGTCATTAATTCGCCACGCGACAGATCTAGGGAAGTTTGAAAGTTTACAAGTGCATGATGCTGATGAGAACAAGCCGCAGAGGAACCCACCTAAGGTGACCGAACATGCGGACTTTATTTTGCAGCTGATTTCCGATAAGCGGTTCTGCCGTGCAACTGTCGACTCTTCCCCCGGTACTGCATTGGCAGTGTTCCACGAAATGGCAAAGACAAACAAGCATGGCGTCCAAGTAGAGATATTCGCTAAGAATATCTTGAATGAGGCCCTAGTGAATAGGAACTCCTTTCTATTCCATGAAGCAGAGGGGTACGAATCCGGCTTGATGGGCTATCACAAGCCGGTCAGCCAAGCCATGTTCTCGAACTACAGGATGGTAGAAACCATCGGAACGCTTCTGGACCTAGACGTATTGGGAAGGCGGAAGTTGGATTCAGCTCAGTGGGAAGCCTACTGCCGCGTAGTACTGATAACCTTCCGTGACTACGTGGAGACGGGGTTTTGGAGCCATTCGTTCGTGCTGCACCAGGCGATGAGATACATAAGGAGCGCCGCGTCCGATCTGTACAAAATCAATGGGGTTACAAACAGCGGTTGGAACGATGATATACAAGACAGGCTTCGCGTTGTCGTCGAGTTCATTAATGATGCTGTGGAAATACTCGACAAAAAGGGGGTTCCCTACCACCTGCAACTGCGGGTCCGAGAGAAAGACCACAAGACTTTCTACGATCATCTGGCCAGCATGATTTTCGAAGTCATATTCTCCGCTTCCGCAGTACGGTCACCGGCGGGTTTGTGTTGGCATATTCAGCACAACGCCGTCTGGGAAAGTCTATTTAACTTTTACAGACTGGATGGAGCAGCGGGAAAAATTGTGAAATTTAAAGTTCGTCGACTCATCTATGATGAGGTTACCCTCATGAAATCTATCCCAAACTTCAAAGGGGCCAGGATTATAGGATTTTGTCTCAACGTAATGGGGCTGACCGTCAGAGAAGGTGACTACAACCAGGACAGCAAGGCACTCAAGAAGGCGGTCCTGTCCTGGACAAAGAAGAATTACGCAGGGCTGCATTCCTGCAACCCGTACATGGCTGAGAAATGCTTGGTGGACGGTATGGCCTATGATGAAGAGAACCTAAAGCTAGTGAAGACGTACGATCCTCTCAAGGGTTTGAGGCGCGAACCGAACTACGTTTATTTCAATGTGGACCCACCACCAGGTAATGATGGGCAATCCGGTAACGCAGAAACGCGGAAATAGGCTTAATAAGTGGCCTCCGAGATTCCGGTATAAAAAAGAACTGGGAGGCGGTTAACCCATCTCTGTGGGGCTCTATGCGGTAAACAAGAGCAAGATACGATGTCCTCCGAGGGGAAGTTGAAGTTTTCTATTGCGAGGTTGTTCTAAGGGAGTTTTCTCGGTCTTTTCTGTTTGCTCCTGATCTTTCAGCATTGCTGTGGGATTGCTTAATGGAGCGAGAGGAGACAGGTAGGGTTCTGGCGCGTGAGCCTCTGAGAAGACTGTAGAACAGTTTCTTCTTTCCTTGTTACCCCAACCCCACCCCAAGCTATCTGTAATTGTCTGAGAGAGGCTCTGAGGGCCTTTCCGACGGCTTCTGTGCATCGTTTCTGCTTTGGATTTGACGTTTCCTGCTTTCCGCTCCAAGCGTTTCCCTCGGCGGGGGTTTCTTCCTGTAGACTTTTCCGTTGGACCCTCCGCTGCTCCGTTCTTGTCAGGACGGCTGATGATTAGCCGATCTGTGTCATAGATTGTGGAGTAGGGTCTCGTTGCGGAAAATTTTCCACACCGGAGCGTCGCCATTTTTCGCGCAACCCGAAATGGGATCCGTCCGATTTCGGGTACAAACAATGGGACGACGGCTATTGCCTTTGGCGGCCTGCGTTCGTCCCAGCGCGCACTCCGCTCGGCGCTTACCCTCGCTTCCCTGTGCTCCTCCTTCGTATTCCTTATAAAATTATCTAGGTCTTCCTTTAACGACGATGTACCGCAAAACGTAATGGCGTAGTGGTTGGATTAAGTTTATGCACGAAATTATGCCTAGCTGTATGGAAATTGAAGCCACATTGATGATAAATATGGTCATATTCGTATAAACATTTTTTCATCTCTTCCATTTCTTCCTCCCGATAGGAAGCAAGTGGTTTTTCACTCTCATCTAATAAAATTTTTTCCGACTTCAACCGAAGTTTCATGTCATAATCAGGGAGCCTTGATAAGTTCTCTGCAATCTGCGAAATATGATGATAAAAATCGTAACCATCACTATGGATAATTCCGTCAATTAGAAAAATATCATGAGCTTGTTCTGTATCGATAGGTAAACAATTCTCCATTAATTCCTCAGCCTTTGTGTGTCCGACCCTCCGAGGTAACAGGTATGTCCAATATTCGGATCCATAGAGCCCCATAGATTTATAATGGGGATTCATGATAATGCCGCTCCTAGCATATATGAAGTCAGCAGCCATGGCCATAATCAATCCACCAGCTGCCGCACTGCTCGATATAGACGAGATTACGAGATGGGTATCTGTAGTTATAATTTCTAAAATTAGGTCATTAATTGCGTTGATGTTTCTACAAGCCTCCTCAGCAGGATCAGACGCAGCCTCTATGGTGTTAAGATGGATCCCGTTAGACCAAAAATCCATACCGCACGATAATACAATTACTTTGGTTTTACGTTGGCGTGCTGAAATAAATGAATTTCGAAGCATATGGCACTTATCAGTATCCATGGCACCATTGTAAAAATCGAAAATTAGATAACCAACATCGCTTTCCTCATAATACCAAATTTCATTATAGGTATTTGTTTTACCGAGAGAGATAGAATTAAAGAATGATTTTTTAGACCCCCCTTTATATAGGACATCAACTGGGTACTCTGGCACATCTATTATCTTATCTTCCAACACCTTCGTAGAGGGTAATTTGAAATATTTTTCTCCCCGAGTATTTCTCTTTCTTAAATGTGATATCCATACCGAACCATTTATGGTTGCTATACAAATAGCATCCTGACGTCTAGCTATCACTTCTCCTGGGTTACCAAGTAGCTTCCCTTCACGATGGACCCCATAAAGAAAATATTCCTCATCAAATAGGGTGTCTAATACGCCTGGTTGATTATCGGAAGAATAGATCTTCTTAATTATAGTATCTGAATCATCTAGCTTCCAATTGATTTTCCTATCTTTTTGTGTCATAACTGGGCGCAGTTTCCCTTTGACAGTTGGATTGGCATAGTCAAGTTGTTCTGGAAAATAAATACCACTTGAGAAGCGTGTTACTATATCATGGATAAGCAATATGCCGGTTTCCGTAATTTCATGTCGGTACATGCGAGACTTAACTTACTGGCCTACGCTTGAATTCCCTTGACCCCCAAATATCTCCAGTATCCATAATATCGGTTGCCTGCAATGCTGTTACCCCCCATTCTTCTACATCCTCCAGTATGCTCCATTCTATGGATGAAGGCCCTCTATCTCCCTTTACTCCAGGATGGATAATAATGCAGGTATGATTTTTCCAGATATCATCTGGAATCCTTTCTTTTAGAAATGGACAAACTATTAGATCTGGATGAATAAGGAAGCACCTTCTCGCATGATGTCATCGGACAAGGATAATTCAACGGAAACATCATGCCCTGCAGCCGTTAGTTCCAGGTGCGCGCGTTGAACTAAGCTATTGTAAGCTGTTGCAATAAGTAAAATACGCATATCTTTAGAGCATCAACCTGCAATTCAGGATTGCAGTAAGGTGATAGGCCAAACTTAGATACCTGTCCGCTTGGCTTCCTTTTGCGCGGCCTCTTGGCTTTCCTATGCTTCGAGAGTCAAATCCTTATGGTCTCCTCGACCTTGATCTTCAGGTAGCATAAAAGATGGCGTGGTATGGAAGACGGAAACGCCGAGCGAGGTATCCACAAGCGTTTCTCACTAGGATTCATCCTGTTCGATTACGATTGGTAAGATTCAAGTGAAATTTCAGTCCTTACCTTTGTTTCAAATAGCTCGCTCAACAACCTCCAAATGCTGCTTTTTAGCGCTGGATTTTCTCCTGTGCGTAGAGTGCTGTCGCCATGATTGGTAACCTTCGTCGAAGGCAATAACTTGTTTTGAACCAGTTTCTTCCTTGTTGATGATCTGGCTCCAGTTGTACTTTCCGTCGCCGGATGCTTCTCTTCCATCCTCGATTTGAATCGTGTTCTTGCCGTCTTCAGTTCGGAGGTGAACCTTACGGAGAAGGTTATCGTGATTTATACCTTGTCTGATTTTGGAAGGAGGTTTTGCGTACCTAAAGTTCGCTAGAGCAAACTGCGCCATACCGGAATGCTACCTACCGGTAAGTCCCTTATCCCAGAGGGATTTCTCTTGGCGGATCTTCAAGCGGTTGAAAAATTCATCTTTTCTATGGTTGAGTGTAAAAACTCTCCTTGGCTGTTGTAGCTTACTAATAGACATGGTGTAGATTGGTCCACTGTCTTGTCAAGGTCCGTTTGGGCCTTTTATTTTCTTGAGTGCGTCTGGTTGTGGTGGTGGGTATCTGGTTGTGGATGAAAAAGGTATCTGAATATCCAAAATTGGATTAGAAAAGGATGACACATATTCATTTTCCACATGACACTTATTATCCACAAGCAGGACTCGATGCAAGTTTGTTGCAGTCTATTCTGCATATTCTATGCGTAAACGTCTGGAAGAAAGATAAAAAAAGGGCCATTCGGCCCATTTCGGTAGCGGCGGGTAACGCGCTATCCGGGAAATGCCGGTATTGATGCGCGAGGCGGGAATCGATGATGAAATAGCCGAGTTCTGGCGGATGTGGATAAACGCATTGCGCCGGACGCAACCTAGATTATTGGCGTATCTGTCCTACATGGCCCAGCGTTTGTTGCCGATGCGCGGGATTTTAAGATCTACAGGAAGTATCTATCTCCATTGCGACCCAACCGCA
>Ga0209679_1000115_pt1 | contig 39567 bp, 39 predicted proteins | sample WorMetHEROISLAND_4_FD_187408 | JGI IMG/M metagenome (GOLD analysis project Ga0209679, IMG submission 187408) | Marine gutless worms symbiont microbial communities from Max Planck institute for Marine Microbiology, Germany - Olavius sp. 2 HERON... ...
TGGAGATGTTGCAACAACGGCTCCAGGCAGTGATGTAAAATGAGGCTGACATGCATGGGGGGCTCCTGGTCGGTGTGGTGACTTTCCAGGAACCACAATACCCCATGCATGTCCAAATTTATAGTAAATGAGCGTCACAACTTGTTGTTTTAGATTGAAATAATCTGGGGATACATCAGGCACAGATATCGTTTTCTCATCCTCAATCCGACCCGGGCTACTCCACAGCCCGTAGGTTGGCAAAGCCGGGAGCGCCGGCATCCTGCCGGCAAGCCAATCCGCCGCCAGGATGGCGGCACTCCTTGGCGGCGTGCCCAACAAGGGTGTTGGGTGTAATCGTGCAGACCCCAGCTTTTCATTGCTTCAATAACTTTTAGATACGATATCTTTTAACTTCCTTTCTGCAACTTGGGCTGCGAGTTTTTTATCCATGATTAGTGACTCACTTTAATAAAGTGGGTTGCTCCGCAGCATAAGATGCTGGGTCGCTAAGGTATTTGGCTTTGGAGCGTGAAAGAAACCGCGCTCCACATTGACGTTACGGGCATCATCCTTTGGCAGGATGAACAGAATCTTGCCGTCCCAGATCGCCTGGAAGCGGTGCGCGGTGACTTTCCGATTTCCCCAACTGGGGTCGCCCAATAAGACCAACCCGGTCTCGCGGTGAGATCCTCGATGGTCTGCGCACCGGAGAGCGCGGTCAGGATGATCTCGGTCATGAGATCCTGTTCGAGATCCGAGGCCGTGACGTCGAGGCCGGCCTTGATGACCTCCGCGAGGATCTCCTGTTCGGACACCGCCACGCCGTAGTAGGCGCGCAGGATCGTGGCCGCGGCAGCGGCTCCGCACGAGACATCGAGGTTCTGCTTTTCGATGCCGGTGTCCCGGAGCTCTTTCCAATTCCGAAAATCGCCAGCGGATAAAGACGTCTGGAATAGGACGAGCAAGATACAGCAAGCTTTACCCGATTTGCGAATAACCATCATGAGCGGCCCGGTCGTTGCTGTCTGGTCGGAATTCCCCACCGGCTAACCAATTAAGAGGGGATTATTCAAATAACGATCTGAGCCCGGTCGTTGCAGGTTGACCGGAATTCCCCAGCTGTTAGCCAATTGACAAAATGCGGCTGGTGCCGCTGCGCCATAAGCGATTACCTCATAATAGTCTTCGTAGTCATCTAGGTCTTGGCAGCCAACACCGTATATAAAATAATCCGATTCACACGTCAGCGACTTCAGTCCAGTGAAACTTAGAGGTGCGTATCCTGAGTGCGTTTCTAGTACAGCATCAAGCCATCTTTCGTCGAGGATCGCAAAATCGATCCAAAGAGTATTCATCTCGGTTCCAAGAACATCTATGTCAAGAACATCCATATCAATATCGTCGAAAAGTTTGAGTGCGGCGCTTTTATGCAAGACCTTAACGAGCACATCAAGCCCTGTAGAACTGCAAATGCATCGGAAAAACTTGCTTTTTGGCTCTCTACACCATAAAATATCAACACCGGATATGCTATTAGAGCCATTCCCTTATCGGATCTGGAGGTATGAAAACTCCTGGGTTAAAATAGGCGTAAAGCCCTTTCGATTCAGGCAAGTCTTCTGTGGCATCTAGGAATTTGACAAGTCGGGGTCGGGCTGAGGAGAACGGGATGACTTGTAGCATGTCATTGGGTCCACAATAGACATAATATTCACCTTCTTTTTTTATGGTTCTCGTGTCTATGTAAACATGATGTCCTGCAACCGGTTTTTCACTCTTTTTAAACAGTTTAAACATTGTATTCTCTCCAGGCCATGGTGCGCCGAGTGCTCGGCGCACCATGTCTGTTGTCATTAGCACCCGAATACGCGCCCGCCGTAATCACGGCATGCATCCGCCAGTGTTGGTTTTACTATCCCATAACATTAAGACTCTCAGCTGTACGCTGGGTAACGGACCCTCATATAAGGATCTTGTCGATGCGGCAATGAACATTGATGATAATTACGATTACCAAGACCAGGGAGCCGCGCTGATCATGGCGGTTGACGTGGCGCGCTTCGGGGACGACGAAACGGTTCTGGGATTTCGTCAGGGGAACGATCATCGTTCTTTTCCGCTCCGAAAATTCAAGGGTCTGGATAATGTTGCGATCGCGCAGCATGCCGCTCAGTTGGCGAACGAGATCAAGCCGGACGTTACGGTGATCGAGGCGACCGGACCTGGTAGCGGAGTCATTGATATTTTGCGGTGGCGAGGTTATCGCGTTGAGGAAGTTTATCCTGGAGCGCAGGCGCAGCAATCCCGGCTGTACGTGAACCGCCGAGCGAAGCTCTGGGCCAAGTTGCGTGACTGGTTGATGGCTGGCGGACGGCTGCCGCAGAGCAGCCAATTGGCGAAACAATTAATCTCGATCAAGTACCGCTATGACCGCGGCGAGCAGCGAATCATCATGGAGTCGAAAGCCGCCATGAAAAAGCGAGGGCTGCCGTCGCCGGACTGGGCGGATATGTTGTCGTTGACGTTTGCGCCCGTAGTTCCTCGCCGCGACCTGCGCTCGTCGGCCTGGCTCCAAAGGGTGCGCGGGGTGCGCGCGCACCTCGATGAGCACCCACTTGATGATTGGGACCGCCGTGGTTCCACCGCGCACACAGAGCCGTTATGGGAGCGCTGACATGGTTTTTTTGCGGTCGCAAGGACCGAAAGCGCCGAGACGCGAAATCGAGGACGAGGACGAGGGGGACGAAGACGCCGCCAACCTGGCGCGGGCGCGCGCTGCGCTACTGGCGAACGGTTATGGCGTGAATAAGACCTTATCGTCGCTGGGACCTCTGGACCGGGATATTGCCGCCGCGGGTTTGTGGGGCAGCACACTATCGCGCGGCCGGCGATCGTGACGGAACAGAGAAAACCGGCGGCTGCTCGTGACGCAATCTTCAAGGCCTATTCGGAGGCGCGCCAGGCGCGCGTGCAACGTGAGGACATCTGGCGCAAAACCGCTGCGCTGTGTCTGCCGCGCCATTACCCGTACTGGTTGAATATGGCCACGGGTCGTTCCCCGTCGGAGCGCGTGACGCTGCGCGCTTACGATCCGATTGGATTGATCGTTACTCAAAAACAAACGGCGCGCTATCGCCAGGCCTTGGCTCCGCGTGGCACCCAGTGGCATACGCTCAAGCCGGTCAATACCGAATTGCTATCCCGTAAGGACGTCCGAGATTATTTGAGCGGGCTGACGCACGCGCTGAACAATGCACGGTACGCAGCCAGCGCTGGGTTCGAGTCCGCATTGAACGAGTTCCTGTGGTCATTCGTCGCTTATGGGACCGGCGTTCTGTTCGTCGGGTCGCACACGCGGGATGGGCAGGCCGGGATATTCTACCGGCCGTGCCTGCTGCGTAATTTTTACCTGGAGACTAACGACGTCGATGAGATCACGGCTACATTTCATCGGTTTTATCTGACGCCGCGGCAATTCGAGCAACGGTTCCCGAATGCGCCGTTGCCTCAGGATGCGCAGGGAATGACTGGCGACCAAGAGGCCCCCTTCGAGGTCGTCCATTATTGCTATCGGCGCGCGGAGGGCGACTATGATCGTCAGGCGATCGGTTCCAACCGTTACCCGATTGGCAGCCTGTATTTCATCCCGAAACAGCACACGCGCGAAGGCGGTGAAATTCTGAGCGCCTACCGGTCGGGATTTGCGCGGTTTCCGTACATTGTCGCTCGGTCGTTGTTGACGCCTGGCGATGCTTATGGCCATAGCGTTCTGGAGCAATTGCTCAATGTGATCGCCCTGGTGAATGCGATCCGGAAGTCGCAACTAAAACAGGCGCAGCGCGCGGTCGATCAGGTCTTGTTGGCGGCCAGCGAATCGTTATTGAGTGACCGACCGGACCTGCAGGCCGGCGCGATCAATTTCGGCGCCATCACTGCGGAGGGGCAGCGACTGATCGACACGCTGGACCCTGGCAACTGTACGATTCCGGCTGACCTGATCGAGACGATGAGCGCCAGCATTCAATTGGCGCTCGGCATCAGCCCACAAGAAACGAAGCGGATGACGGTGCCCGAGGTGCTGGAAAATCGCGCGGAGCGCGCGGATGCGCTGTCGTTGGTCTTTCCGTCTCTGGAGTCCGGGCTCGTCGATCCGATGATTCGGCGTGAGCTGGAATTGCTCGACACGCTTAATTTGCTTCCGCAGGATGCGCCGGAAGAACTGGAAGAGCTATCGGGGTTTCACGTTGAGCTCACATCGGCTATGGCGCGCAGCGCGCACACGCAGGAGGTATCCGGGTTCTCGCGCTCGCTGGAGCTGTTCTCCCTGTACGCCCAAGCGACGCAGGACCAATTGGTTTATGATCATTACGCCATCGATAAGGTGTTGCCCGAGGTATCGGAAAGCCTGGGTATGCCGCCGCGGTGGCTGACCAGCGCCGAGGACCGCCGGACGATCCGCGCGGCGCGCAATGAGGCAGCCGACGTTGAAACCGGCGTTGCGGCGGCGCCGGCGTTGGTGAGTCTAGCCGAGATGGTCAAGCCGCCTGATTAACGTCGGCGCGCTGGCGTTGGCGAGTCCGGGTGAACGATGGATGAGACGATGAGCGATGACCCGATAAATTCTTTGATGGAGGAACCGTCCGACGCCGCTGGCGGGCTGGGGCATGATGATCTCTTCGCGCAGCTCGAGGACGCGCCCGCGCCGAGCCAGCAGGAACAGGACGAATTGAGCGCGGCGTACCGAACGTGCTTTGCGATGGCCGGAGGACCGGCGAGCGCGCCCGGTCGCGTTTTGAACGATCTTGCGGCGTTTTGTCACATGCACGAGAGCAGCTTCTCGACGAACGCTCAGCTCGCCGCGCGTAACGAGGGACGGCGCGAGGTCTTCTTGCGGATTCTCCGGTTGTCCCGGCGGATCGGAGGTGATGATGTCTGAGGGTGGGGTTGGCGCAACGATGATATCCGGGGCGGCAGAGAGTGTCGATACCGCCAGGCAGTTCCAGTTCCAGCCGCCTGGGCAACAAGTCCAGCAGCAGTCTGGACAGCAGTTTCAGCAGACCGGGCAACCACAGCCCGAGTCGCAGGCTACGGACACGCCGTGGTATAGCGCGATTCAGGACCCGGAAGTCAAAAATTTAATGGCTCGGTCTGAAATGTCGCCGGAGCAGTTGGCGTACGAACATTACCGGCTCTTGAAAAAGCATGAGGGCAGGCCGGGGGCGGTAGCGATTCCAGGGCAGGATGCAACGCCGGAGGAGCGCGACGCGTTCTATACGGCGCTGGGCCGTCCGAAGACGCCGGAGGGCTATGCGCTGACGGTTCCGGAGACGTTACAGGACGGTGGTGATTTGCAAACGAAGGGACGGTCAGTTTTTCATGAGGCCGGATTGTCTGTCGGACAGGCGCAGCATGTTTGGGACGCTTTCATCCAGCTGAATCAGGAATACGCCGATGCACAGGTCGAAGGCTGGAAGCAGCAGGGAGAGGCCGCGATCGAGAAGTTGAAAGCGCAGTACAAAAACGATTTCCCGGAGTTTCTGGAACGAGGAAAGAGCGCCGTGCAGGCGCTCGGTCTTCCCGCCGAAGCGGTAACGCAGATCGAGGCCGCGATTGGAACGCATGCGCTGCTGTCGCTATTCAGCGCGCTGGGCGCGCGGTTGCAGGAGGGGCAGTTCGTCGCCGGCGGCGCGCCGCATGGCGGGATCCCGCCGGAACAAATGACCGATCGGGAGCGTAGCAACGCCGTCTCCACCCTCTATGGAGATCCTATGTTCCAAAAGGCCTTTCGTGATTCCGGTCATCCGCAGCATGCGGATGCGGTAAAACGGTTTTCAAGCTTGTTCGTTTCAAGCTCGAATCAATCCTAATCCACAGAGGACGAATCGGCAGGAATCGAGATGGCCTATGTAACCAGCCCGATGCTCTCGACGGCGGTGACGCAGGCCGACATTGGCGGCCTGTACGATGTGTCTCTCTCGACGATGATTCAGCAGGAGATCCAGCTCCGGACGCCGCCGGTGAACCGTGGCGTTTATGAAAAACCGTGTCATGGCGCAACGTCGGCGGTCCTGAGTTTCATTAGCGCCAAGAAGCCCGTGAAGCAGGTCAGCTTCAATCAACCGCGCGCTTTTCAGGATACGCAATTTACGCATGTCTACGCCAAGCCGGAGTTTTGGTATATGGCGGATCCGATCGACCGGATGCTGGATCCGATAGTGCTCGCCGACCCAACGGTACCGATCATCCAGGCGTACTTGGAAGCCTATGAAGAGCACCGGGCGAGTTCGCTCGTAACCGCCGCGTTTGGCCCCGCGATGGTTGGCAAGGGGGATTTGGACGGTTCGGCAACTGGTGCTACGCAAATTGAGGCAGCGCTGGCCTTTCCGCATGCCACCAATACGCTCGGCTCGTTTGCCGATCCGGTTTCGCCCAACCTCAAGGGACTGATACGGCTCGCCGCCAAGGCGAAAGTGAAGGGCCTTCCACTCTCGACAGCTGACCGGTGGCATCTGTTCCTGACGGAGGATGTGTGGTCTGAGATCGTGGGAGAAAATACCACGCGGAGCGCATCGTACGCAGAAGCTGTACACAGCGGTGCTCGGGCCAATCGAAATGCCGCCGAATTGGAATAAACTCGGCGCGGTGAGCATTCGGCAGAAAGATCCGTACCCACTGAACGTCGTGTCATTCGTGGCTAAGATGAAAGGATGATGGACAAGCGAACGATTGCATACTGAATGTTCCTGCCAGAACATCTCGTTTGTCTTTGCCCGCAGCCGATGCGGCAAGAAGAATACGAAATTGCAATGGATCCCACGATGCTCCGGGCGATTGAGAACGGTCCAGCCGCCTCCGCATTCGTTGGCTCTGAATGTATCGCTTGCTTTGGCGGTATCTTTCTTCAGGACTTTCCTCTTGAACCTCACTTCTCAGTAAAAAAGCTTGCGGCTCCCTTCGACGAAGCTTTCTATATCTGGGCGATCCTTGGGAAGGAGAGCAAACGCTATTTTGTCGATCTCGTTAGACAGTTTATCCGCACCGTGGATGTCGCTGCCGAATATCGCGCGTTGCTGACGCTCTGTCAGGCAGACTGGCACGCGACCATCCGCATGGTCCAGCTGCTTGGCATGCAGGAAATGCCGGCGGACGTGGAAGATTACCGGTTGTTCATATGACTGCCCGATCAGGAGCACACGCATCATGGGAATGGCAACGGCGGCATTGGTGATTACGGCAATTGGCGGTGCGATCCAGGTTTTTTCGAGCTATCAGCAGTACGAGGCGCAGCGGAAAGCGAATCGTCTCGCGGCGCGGCAGCGACGGGAGAACGCGTCGCGCATGCAGCAGGAAATCGAGGCGAAGCGGCGTGAAAATAAGCGGCGGCTGGCGGGCATTCGCGCCACCTATGGCCGCCTGGGTCTTGCCATGGCGGGGTCGCCGATGGCGGTCCTGCAAGATTCGGCCGCGAATCTGGAACGCGATGCGCTCACGCTTGAAAGTAAACAGCGGTCGATGCAGCTTCAGGGAGATCTCCTCGCAATCGAGGAGAAGAGTAAAGAAAATGCCGTGCTGCTTGGAATTGCATCGTCCGCGGTGAATGTGGGCACAGATCTGCTGATGCCGACGCCACCGCGGAAACCACAATAGTTCTTTGGAATGATAAGTTATGGGCTTGACATTAGTTATGCCTCAAGTTAACCCCATAACTTACTCATTCCGATAACTTTAGTGCGCGAAGCGCATCATAGTTGAAACTATGGACGTTAAGTCCCTTCACTTTCAGTCCGTGGCTTGTCCACGGATAAGGACTTTAGTCCTCCAGACTATGGACTTTCAGTCCATAGTGGTTGATTGCGGATAACCTTCTACGCAGGCCGATTCGCGTGATGCCTGGTTCTCCCTTTGTGGCGACCACACCAGGATAACTGCTCCTAGCGGCGGCAGGGCAAGGGGGATGGAATAGGGTCGGCCCATGCAGCTCAGGGGTTCGGAGGCTACGCCGCCTTGGTTGCCGAGGCTGCTGCCGCCGTAGCGTGCGGCGTTCGAGTTGATAACTTGGCGATAGAGGCCGGGTCGGGGCACGCCGATCCGATAATCGCGGCGGGGGAGGGGGGTGAAATTGAAGACGGCGACCACGAGCCGCTCGCCGCTGCGGTCCTTGCGGAGGTAGCTGAGCATGGATTGGGCGCTGTCGTGGCAGTCGAGCCACTCGAATCCGGCGGCGGAGAAATCCAGGTCGTGGAGCGCCTTGCATGACCGGTAGAACCGGTTGAGATCGGCGACGAGTCGGCGCAGGCCCTGGTGTAGGGGCCGTTCCGCCAGCCGCCAATCCAGCTCCCCGGCGGCGTCCCATTCCTTGGTCTGGCCGAACTCGCAGCCCATGAACAGCAGCTTCTTGCCCGGATAGGTGAACATGAGGCTGTAGAGCAGGCGCAGGGAGGCGAATTTCTGCCGGGCGTCGCCGGGCATCCGGTCCAGGAGAGAGCCTTTGCCGTGCACCACTTCGTCGTGGGAGAAGGGCAGGATGAAATTCTCGCTAAAGGCGTAGAGCAGGCCGAAGGTGAGCAGGTCGTGGTGGTGGTGACGATAGACGGGGTCCTTGGCCAGATAGGCCAGGGTGTCGTGCATCCAACCCAGGTTCCATTTCAGGCCGAATCCCAGGCCACCCAGATCGGTGGGGCGCGATACCGCCGGCCAGGCGGTGGATTCCTCGGCGATCATTAGGATGCCCGGATGGCGCTGGTGGGTGATCAGATTGAGCCGGCGCAGGGATTCCACCGCTTCCAGGTTCTCGTTCCCGCCGTGCCGGTTGGGGAGCCACTCGCCCGGCTTACGTGAGTAGTCCAAGTAGAGCATGGAAGCGACGGCGTCGACCCGCAGGCCGTCCAGGTGGAATTCGTCCAGCCAGTAGAGGGCGCTGGAGATCAGAAAGTTCCGTATCTGGTTGCGCCCATAGTTGAAGATCAGGGTGCCCCAGTCCTGGTGTTCGCCCAGGCGCGGGTCCGCGTATTCGTAGAGGGCAGAGCCGTCATAGCGGGCCAGGGCAAAGGTGTCGCGTGGGAAGTGGGCCGGCACCCAGTCGAGGATGACGCCGAGGCCGCGACGGTGGAGGTGGTCGACGAACCAACGGAAGTCGTCCGGGGTACCGAAGCGGCTGGTGGGGGCGAAGTAGCCGGTGGCCTGATAGCCCCAGGAGGCGTCCAGGGGGTGCTCGGTAATGGGCAGCAGCTCGATATGGGTGACGCCCAGCGCCAGCGCATAGTCCACTAGCTGCTCGGCGAGGGCGCGGTAGGTGAGGAACTGTCCCACGGGGCCCCGGCGCCAGGAGCCCAGGTGGACCTCGTAGATGGATAGGGGTTGGTGCTGCCAGTCGGACGCGGCGCGGGCCTGCATCCAGACCTGGTCCTGCCAGCGGAATTCGCTTGGGCCGCAGATGTAGGCGGCGGTCTGGGGCCGCTGTTGGAAGGCTCTGGCGTAGGGGTCGATCTTGACCTGGATGCCACCGTGGCGGTCTCGGAGCTCGAATTTGTAGAGTTCGCCGGCACCGAGGCCGGGGACGAAGAGCTCCCACACGCCCGAGTCACCCCGCAGCCGCATGGGGAGCATGCGTCCGTCCCAGTCATTGAAGTCGCCTACCACGCTGACGCGCTCTGCGTTGGGTGCCCAGACGGCGAAGCGCGCGCCCGGTATGCTATCCACAGTGCATGGATGGACGCCCAGGAAACGGTGGGCGTGCCAGTGGCGGCCCGCGCCGAACAGCCGCAGCTCGAGATCCGGCAGCTGGGGCGGAAAGCAATAGGGGTCGTAGTGGCTATGGCGCTTGCCCACCCGATCTTCCCAGCTCAGGCGGTAGCGTTCCGGGACTGCGTCCGGGCTGCCTTCCCAGACGAACAGGTCGGTGCTTGGGAGCCGGGTCAGCTCGACCTGGGTCTCCGGGATGCGGACGGTTTCTGCGCCGGGCAGGAAGGCGCGGACTACACAGCGGTCCCCTGCCGGGTGTCGGCCGAGGACCTGGAAAGGGTCTTGGTGACGCGCCTCGAGGAGACGTGTAATGGCATCGGGGTATCGGGTCCGATCAGTGGTTGCGGTGGGCATAAGGCGACGTCTCGTCTCGCCGGCTAATGGTACAGGATTGTTCGCTGAACCGGCGGCCCCCCCAGGGTGAGTGCGTGTAAATCTTGCTGAAAGCATAAAGCATGATGTTGCCGAATTGGTTTTCCCGGCGCTGGAATGCGTAGGCGCGGGCTTGCCCGCGCTTTAATCGCCAACAAATTTATACGCACTCGACCTGCGACGCCCCCGGCAGTCCGCCTTTCCCCTTTGTGGTAGCATCAAGACTGGTCCGAGTCTCAGAAGCTGTCTGGTTAAAATGGATCGTAGCGAAAATGATCCAAACTGAGGGCATTTTTTCGCGCTTTCGAGGCGAATAGCTGGCCTATTTAACGAGAAAGCGCGGAAACAGGGACCAGTTTGGGACAGTTGCAGCCGGTACACTTTTAGCTAGACAGCTTCTCAGTGTCCCGTGCCCGTCGTAGTCCCTGAAGGAGCATCCATCATGTCCGAGTCGAGTGCCCCATTTCGCCTTATTTTCCGTTCTCAGCGCGGTGAGAAGCGGTCAGGTGCGAGGCGCGCGAGCTTAAGGGTAGCCAGTCCTCTTTCAAGCTCGCGCAATAACGCAGCTGGCCGCTTCTCGCCGCGCCCGAAGGGAGTCCCCCAAACACGCCAAGGCGGCGTTACAGCGCTTAGCGAGAGCGTGAGCTATTCCCTACGCGCGATGCCTTGCCTGGGCGCGTTTGGGGGCTTAAGAGAATGAAAAATAAGGCGAAATGGGGTACTAGGCCTTCGGTATTCGGCCGCCTTGTCCTGGCGCTGACTACCTGCTGGCGTATCCTTGTCGATGCCCGCTTCGCCGGCCAGATAGCTGCACTCCGGGCGGGCGGCTCGACCACGGTTGCGGACGCCCCAGGCCCGGAGGTCCCACGCCTGCGCACGGCCGAACCGAATGCGGGCCTGCAGCTCTTGGGACTGCTCCAGAAGGAAGGACGCTTTATCGACTTTCTCGAAGAGGACGTGGGCACCTATTCCGATGCCGAGGTCGGCGCCGCCGCGCGCGTCGTGCACGAGGGGTGTAAGCAGACCCTGGGGCAGTATTTCACTATCGAGGCGGTGCGCACGGAGGCGGAGGGGAGCCGGGTGACGCTGGCGGAGGGCTTCGATGCGTCCGCGGTGCGGCTCGCGGGCAATGTTGTCGGCCAGGCCCCCTTCACCGGCAGCCTGGTCCATCGGGGCTGGCGGGTCACGGAGACCCAGCTGCCCCAGGTCGCTGTCGGCCATGATCTGACCATTCTGGCACCCGCGGAGGTGGAGCTGTGAGTGACGCACGCTATGCCGTAGGCATCGATCTGGGGACGACCCATTGCGCCCTGTCCTACGTCGACCTGGACTATAGCGAATGGGACGAGGTCGCTCAGGACATGATGCCGGTGCCGCAGCTGACGGAACCCGGTTCGGTCGCTGCGTTGCCCCTGCTGCCCTCGTTCCTGTATCTCCCCCACCCGGAGGAGCTGGCGGTCGCCGATCTGGTCTTGCCCTGGGGCAACAGTGGCAGCCGAATCCTGGGTGAGCTGGCGCGCTCCATCGGGGCCCGTACCCCCATCCGTCTGGTCTCCAGCGCCAAGAGCTGGCTGTGTCATCCGGGGATCGATCGGCGCAGCGCGGTGTTGCCACCGGGGGCACCGGAAGATGAGGTACCACGACTCTCACCTTACGAGGCCTCGGTCCGCTATCTTGAGCATCTGCGCGACGCCTGGAATCATGCCTACCCGTATCACGATCTGGCGCATCAAGAGGTCACGGTAACCGTCCCGGCCTCCTTCGATCCGGCCGCCCGTGAGCTGACTGCCGAGGCGGCCCAGGCCGTCGGCTTCCAACACCTGGTCCTGCTCGAAGAGCCCCAGGCGGCTCTCTATAGCTGGATCCACGACAGCGCGGGGAAATGGCGTAAGCAGGTGCGCGTCGGCGACATCATCCTGGTCATCGACGTTGGCGGCGGCACCACCGACCTGTCCTTGATCGCGGTTACGGAACGGGACGGCGCGCTGGAGCTGACCCGGGTCGCCGTCGGCGAACATATCCTGCTCGGCGGCGACAATATGGATCTGGCCCTGGCGCATCTGGTCAAAGGCAAGCTCGCCGCGGCGGGGACCGATTTGGACCATTGGCAGATCCAGGCCCTTACCCACGGCTGCCGCCAGGCCAAGGAGGCACTGCTGACGGACCCGGACCTGGAGGCGGTACCCGTGATCGTGCCCAGCCGTGGGACCCGCCTCATCGGCCGCAGTATCCGCACCGAACTGACGGGCGAGGAGATCAGGCACACCCTGGTCACAGGCTTTTTCCCTGAAATCCCGATGAGTGCCCGTCCGGCCGCCCGCGCCCGCACGGCCCTGACTAAGCTCGGCCTGCCCTATGCCCAGGACGCCGCCGTTACCCGCCACCTAGCCGCCTTCCTCGGGCTTCAGATCGGGGCCACGGAAGACCTGGCCGGGTTCGAGCCCGACGGCGGCAGCTTTCTACATCCGACGGCCATGCTGTTCAACGGCGGGGTCTTCAAGGCGAACCTGCTCGCCGAGCGGGTAATAAAGGTGCTCAACGACTGGCTGACAACGGACGGTGCCCCGCCGGCCCGTCTGCTCGTCGGAGGCGACCTCGACCTCTCCGTAGCGCGCGGGGCCTCTTACTACGGCTATGTCCGACGCGGCCGGGGGGTCAGGATCCGCGGCGGCACCGCCCGCTCCTACTATGTGGGCGTGGAGAGTGCCGTGCCCGCCGTACCAGGGCTGGAGCCGCGGATTCATGCCCTGTGCCTGGCCCCCTTCGGCATGGAAGAAGGCACCCAGGCCGAGATCCCACCCCAGGAATTCGGCCTGGTCGTTGCCGAGCAAGTCAGGTTTCGCTTCTTCGGCTCCTCGGTGCGCCGCGAGGATCAGGTCGGAGATCTGCTCGAGGAGTGGTCTGCTGCAGAGGTCGAGGAACTCGAAGAGATTGAGGCCTACCTGCCCGCGCAGACCCGGACACCGGGAGAAGTGGTCCCGGTACACCTGCGTGCCTCGGTGACCGAGGTCGGCACTTTGTTACTGGAGGCCATGCCCCGCGATGGTCCGGAGCATTGGAAGGTCGAGTTTAATGTGCGGAATCCGGCTGGTGATTCATAGTTGGTAGTGGCTAAATTTTAAGTGATGAAATCTGCTGGCCCCTACCTCGTCGTTCCGGCAGGGATTGCCGGAATCCAGGTGCCATGGATGGCAAAAGCAGTGGAGGTTCGAATCATCAGGTCGCGCAACCATACCGCTTTGAATTTAACCACTACCTCGTAGTTTTTCCGCTTTTTCGGCGACTGGTAACCTTTAACTTGACGGCATTGGGCTCAGGTTACATATGGAATCGTGCCCGTAGTGGGCTGTGCCCACCTCTCAGGCGTCGTATGTGATGGGCACAGCCCACCCTACAGTTTGGTTAGTTTTTATACAGCCTCTAAGACGCTGGCACTGACCTGGCAGACGATCAGCGGGCCTTGGTGCGTCGTAACGCAACGCGTCCGGTCGTCTTCCAGGCCGTGCCAAAGAATTCAGGATCGCTCTAATTGCATGAAAAATAGAGTAATTATCAGCGGAAGGGCGGCTTGACAGGCGAGTACGAACTGCACTAGACTCCACCGTTACACCTGCAGTCGTGAAAATTACATCATGCAGGGGAGGAGGGGAGATGCTCGAAAACTATCTGCCCATCCTGATCTTTCTGGTGATTGGGATTCTGGTTGGGGGCGGGGCCATGGTAGCGGGCTTTGTGCTTGGCGAGCAGCGGCCGGATGCGGCGAAAAACGCCCCTTACGAATGCGGCTTCAGGGCCTTCGAGGACGCGCGCATGAAGTTCGATGTGCGCTACTATCTCGTCGCCATCCTCTTCATCCTCTTCGATCTCGAAATCGCTTTCCTCTTCCCCTGGGCCGTGGTGCTGGAGGGTGTGGGCAAGGTCGGTTTCGTCGCCATGGTCGTCTTTTTGGCGATTCTCGTTGTCGGTTTCATCTACGAGTGGAAGAAAGGGGCCCTGGAGTGGGAATGAAGGTCCTGGAATAAAGGTATGGGCCGGCGGCATTGCCGTTCCCATGCTTCTAACCATCACTGACGGGGTTGGTTATGGGTATTGAGGGCATCCTCCAGCAGGGTGTAATCACCACGACGGCGGATAAGCTGATCAACTGGGCACGTACCGGCTCTCTATGGCCCATGACCTTCGGCCTGGCCTGTTGTGCCGTGGAAATGATGCATGCAGGTGCCGCTCGTTATGACCTGGATCGTTTCGGTATCGTCTTCCGCCCCAGCCCCCGCCAATCCGACGTGATGATCGTGGCCGGGACCCTGTGTAACAAGATGGCACCGGCCCTGCGCAAGGTCTATGACCAGATGGCCGAGCCGCGCTGGGTCATCTCCATGGGCTCCTGTGCCAATGGGGGCGGCTACTATCACTATTCCTACTCGGTGGTGCGGGGTTGTGATCGTATCGTGCCAGTGGATATCTATATCCCCGGTTGCCCACCCACGGCGGAGGCCCTTCTGTACGGCATCCTCCAGCTGCAGAACAAGATCCGCCGTACCAACACCATCGCCCGCTGAGCAGTTACCTGCAAATGTCACACCAGCAATCGAGAACCGGCGACGCCAGGTTGGACGAGTTGGCGGACCGGCTCACCGAGCATTTCGGCGCCCAGGATTGCGAGGCGTTGGCCGCCGTGGGGGATGTTACGCTGGTAGTTCCCCGCCAATCGTTGGTCGCGGTCGCCACCGTGCTCCGTGACCATGAGGCGTTTCGCTTTGGGCAGCTGATCGATGTCTGCGGGGTGGACTATTCAGCCTACGGACATTCGGAGTGGACCACGACAGAGGCTTCAAGCAGCGGCTTCGGTCGGGGTGTCGAACGTGGTTTTGAGATTGAAGAAATCGAGGATCCCAAGCGCTTCGCCGTGGTCTACCATTTGCTCTCGCTGACCTACAATCGACGCCTGCGGATGCGCGTGTATGCCGGCGCACCCCAGCCCATGGTGGATTCGGTGGTGACGGTTTGGTCGTCGGCCAACTGGTTCGAGCGCGAGACCTTTGACCTGTTCGGCATTCTCTTCGACGGGCACCCGGACCTGCGACGTATCCTCACCGATTACGGCTTCGTAGGCCATCCCTTCCGTAAGGATTTTCCCCTGACAGGGCAGGTGGAGATGCGCTACGACCCCGAGCAGGCACGGGTAGTCTACGAACCCGTGAGCATCGAGCCGCGGACTCTGGTGCCCCGTGTCATCCGTGCCGACGCCCGCTGTGAGGGCAGGTCGGCCATATCACCGGATGCCCCGGATGCCTGAACGAGATGCCTGAGATCCGCAACTACACCCTTAACTTCGGCCCCCAGCACCCGGCGGCCCACGGCGTTCTGCGCCTGGTCCTGGAGCTGGACGGCGAAGTGATCGTCCGCGCCGATCCCCACATCGGCTTGTTGCACCGGGGCACCGAGAAGCTCGCCGAGTCCAAGCCCTTCAATCAGAGTATCGGCTATATGGACCGGCTCGATTACATGTCCATGATGTGTAACGAGCACGGCTATGTGCGGGCCATCGAGAAGCTGTTGGGGATTACAGCCCCCGAGCGTGCTCAGTGGATCCGCACCCTGTTCGACGAGATCACGCGCATCCTGAACCACCTGCTCTGGCTGGGATCGCATGGGCTCGATGTGGGCGCCATGACCATGTTCCTCTACTGCTTTCGCGAGCGTGAGGACCTTTTGGACTGTTATGAGGCGGTCTCTGGTGCCCGCCTGCACGCCGGCTATTATCGCCCCGGCGGCGTCTACCGGGATCTGCCGGACCAGATGCCGCGCTATCCGGAAGTGGCTACCAAGTACCACAGCCAGGCGGACATGGAGCGCAAGAACGCCGCCCGCGGTGGCTCCCTGCTCGATTTCATCGAGGACTTCACCGAGCGCTTCCCCACCTATGTGGACGAGTACGAAACCCTGCTCACCGACAACCGGATCTGGAAGCAGCGCACCGTCGGTATCGGCGTCGTCTCTCCCGAGCGCGCCCTGCAGCTCGGCTTCACGGGCCCCATGATCCGCGGCTCCGGCTTTGCCTGGGACCTGCGCAAGAAGCAGCCCTATGCCGCTTACGACAAGGTGGATTTTGACATCCCGGTAGGCCAGAATGGGGACTGCTACGACCGCTACCTGGTGCGGGTCGAGGAGCTGCGTCAGTCCAACCGGATCATCAAACAGTGCGTGGATTGGCTGCGCGCCAATCCGGGCCCGGTGATGATCGACGACCACAAGGTCGCGCCGCCTCCCCGCTCGGAAATGAAGGACGGCATGGAGGCCCTGATCCACCACTTCAAGCTCTTCACCGAGGGCTACTGTCCGCCCCCCGGCGAGGTCTATGCCGCGGTGGAGGCGCCGAAGGGCGAGTTCGGCTGCTATATCCTCTCCGATGGTGCCAACAAGCCCTATCGACTCAAGATCCGGGCGCCGGGGTTTGTCCATCTCTCCGCCATGGACGAGATGACCAAGGGACACATGCTGGCGGACGTGGTCGCCATCATCGGTACCATGGACATCGTGTTTGGGGAGATCGACCGCTGATGAGCTTCAGAACGGCACCACTCAGTGTCCCCTCCGGGCGTGACAAAGAGACCCTGTTCACACCCGATCTCCGCGCCGAGATCGACCGCCACATCGCCAAGTATCCGGCCGAGTGGAAGCAATCCGCGGTCATGCCGGCCCTGAGCCTGGTGCAGGAGGCCAACGGCGGCTGGCTGAGCCGTGAGCTCCTGGACGACGTAGCCGCCTACCTGGATATGCCCCCGGTTGCGGTCTATGAGGTCGCTACCTTTTACGGCATGTACGAGCTGGAGCCGACGGCCAAGCACAAGATATGCGTCTGCAACAGCATCTCCTGCATGTTGTCCGGCTCCGAGGACCTGGTTGCGCATGTGGAGGAGAAGTACGGCGTCAAGCCCGGCCAGACCACCCCCGACGGCCGATTCACCTTCAAGGAGGTCGAGTGCCTGGGCGCCTGCCGGCATGCCCCCGCGGTGCTCGTCGGTAAAATCTATCACGAGAACCTGTCCGCCCAGGCGTTGGACGCGCTGATCGCAGGGTTGGAGTGAGACGATGAATCAGTCTCACAATGGCGTCTGCTTCCGCACCCTGCACCTGGACGAGCCGGCCTCCCTGGGGACCTACCGCAGTGTCGGTGGCTATGCCCAGTGGGAGAAGATCCTCGAGGAGAGGCCGGATCCCGAGGGGATCATCGAAGATCTCAAGCGGTCGGATCTGCGCGGGCGTGGCGGCGCGGGATTTCCCACCGGGCTCAAGTGGAGCTTTATGCCCCGTACTGCCCCAGGGCAAAAATACATCATCTGTAACTCGGACGAAGGCGAGCCTGGCACCTGCAAAGATCGGGATATCCTGCGCTACAATCCGCACCAGCTCATCGAGGGTATGGTGATCGCCGGCTACTGCATTGGCGCCACCGTGGGTTACAACTACATTCGCGGCGAGTTCTACGAGCCCATCGCCTGCTTCGAGACCGCCCTGGAGGAGGCCTATGACGCGGGTCTGATCGGTAAGGATATCCAAGGTTCGGGGATACATTTCGATCTCTATATCCACTTGGGCGCCGGCGCCTACATCTGTGGTGAGGAGACGGCGTTGCTCGAGTCCATCGAAGGCAAGAAGGGTCAACCCCGTCCCAAGCCCCCGTTCCCGGCCCAGGCGGGGCTTTACGGTCGGCCCACGACCATCAACAATACCGAGTCCCTGGCATCAGTCCCCGTCATCCTGGAGCAGGGCGGTCAGTGGTTCCTGGAGCAGGGACGGCCCAACAGCGGCGGTCCCAAGCTATTCTCGGTGACGGGCCACGTCAATGAGCCCGCCAACTTCGAGGTCCCCCTGGGTACGCCCTTCAAGGATCTGCTGGAGGTGGCCGGCGGCGTCAAGGACGGTAAGGCGCTCAAGGCGGTCATCCCCGGCGGTTCCTCGGTGCCTGTGGTGCCGGGGGAAGTCATGCTGGAAACGGATATGGACTACGACTCCATCGCCAAGGCAGGCTCCATACTCGGCTCCGGGGCCGTCATCGTAATGGCCGAGGGCACCTGCATGGTCAAGGTCCTGGCCAACCTGTCCCACTTCTACGCCGCGGAGTCCTGCGGCCAATGTACCCCCTGTCGGGAAGGGACCGGCTGGCTATCTCGGGTGCTGCACCGCATCTTGCATGGACAGGGCCGACTCCAGGACCTGGACCTGCTCGACGGGGTAGCGGGGCGCATCGGCGGGCGCACCATCTGCGCCCTGGGCGATGCCGCGGCCATGCCGGTCCAGAGTTTCCTCAAGCACTATCGCCACGAATTCGAATATATGATCGAGCATGGCAGGAGTATGGTCGAGGCTGCCTGAGTGGCTGGAAATATGTTGAGCAATTCTTGGTGGTTCGTGCTTTCGTCCTAATGGTACAGGATTAACAGGATTTCCAAGATTGACAAGATTTTTCGTTGCCTCAATAACTTTAGTGCGCGAAGCGCATCATAGTTGAAACTATGGACGTTAAGTCCCTTCGCTTTCAGTCCGTGGCTTGTCCACGGATGAGGACGTTAGTCCTCCAGACTATGGACTTTCAGTCCATAGTGGTCGATTATAGTCCGTCACGGCAAACCAGTCGCCGAAATAATTCCCTTCTCAGATAAATCCGCTAAGACGCTAGCATGGAAACAAAAAGGAATCCAGTTACAACTTCAAGGCAGTGATTTGTCTTCAGCTATTCTTGAGTATGAACTAGAGTATGGAATCGTAAAATCAACTTCTCCCGGAAAGAGGCAAGCTCAACTAAAAGGGTTATGTTCATTGGTTGAAACCCTACCTTTTGGGGATGAAGAAGCACGTTTATCAGCAGCAATTCGAGCGAGTTTAGAAAAGAAAGGCGCGCCGATAGGTGCTCATGATGTGTTGATTGCGGGTACTGCTTTGGCTAATCAAGGGGTTTTGGTTACCCATAATATAAAAGAGTTTTCAAGGATATCCAAATTGAAACTGGAGAATTGGTACGAATAGCAAAGTCTAACGGGGAAAGGGGGTCAGGTTCAATTAAAGTCGAAAGCGATGCACAAACTCGCCTGACAGTCCAATAAACCGGGCACCCGAGAAATTTGCGGCCTGCTTCAGGTGCGTCGCTTCGTGATTCGTTGGTAAGCCATTGAGCCTTCTCATCTTATATCAAAGGGTACCTTGGAAAATAGGTATTTCACCAATCAAGCGACTCTAATGCTATTGATTGTTGAGAGGTGCTGTAGGCGAAAACCGTATTTTCAAAGTGCCCTAAATTTTTGGTGTTCATTGCTTCAATAGCTTTAGTGCGCGAAGCGCATCGTAGTTGAAACTATGAACGTTAAGTCCCTTCACTTTCAGTCCGTGGCTTGTCCACGGATGAGGGCTTTAGTCCTCCAGGCTATGGACTTTCAGTCCATAGTGGTTGGTTTATGACCAATTTGGCTCTGCAGGTGTTTCAGCAAGCGATACGGCTTTCCACGGTGGAGTGTGCCGCACTCGTTGAGGGACTTATCGTTAGCTCTGGATAAACCCGATCACTCGCTTGATGCCATGTGACTGAAGGAAGCGGGGGATCGCATAAATGTCTATCGTGCTGGAGACCTTGCAACCGTTGACGCAGATGGAGTATTCGTCGGGTTTGGGCACGGCGCGTGAAAGTTAGACTTTTGTTACCAGCGCGATATGAACTTAGGGAAGCGGTTCGTTACTATAATTTTCAGCGGGTTCGGCTTGGCGACGAATTCAGGGACGAGGCTTGGGATTAAGTATAGAGCGTATTAAGAATTTTCCATTGGCATGGCAGCCACTTGGAGGAAATGTTCGTAGATGCCACAGGAGTAATATTTTCCGAGGAAGCAGCAAAGCAAGTTCAAGCCATTCGGAATGAAACATGAGGAAATTTGCCTATGAACATAGATCAGGTAGCAATCAACCACTATGGACTGAAAGTCCATAGTCTGGAGGACTAAAGCCCTCATCCGTGGACAAGCCACGGACTGAAAGTGAAGGGACTTAACGTCCATAGTTTCAACTATGATGCGCTTCGCGCGCTAAAGTTATTGAAGCAATGAAAATCAAAATTATTGCTCCTCCCGAGCGGAAACACTCGGTTTGGAAAGGGGGTTCTATATTTAGACAATCTTCCCTCCTTCCAACAGATGTGGATTACCAGGAAGAATATGAACAAAGCGGACCATCCATTGTTCATCGCAAATGTTTCTAAGGAGGAAGCGCATTCAAACTTCGGAGTGCTGCCCTTTAAAGTCATAACTCCTGGTGATTTTTATCACCTTTGGAGGTGTGGAAAAGTTGACAAAAAGATGACTCATGATGAACGAGGAACAAGGTGTCGTATAGAGGGCCCAGCTCGGGATGGAAGATTGATTCATGTGATATGCAGATTTCAAGAAAATGGCAATATTGATGGGTCGTTTTTCACAGACATTCGCCTGACAGGGTCGGGCGACCAGAGAAAAAATGACGGACAAGATCACTATTGAGATCGACGGGCGCACCTGCGAGGCGACCCCCGGCGAGATGATTATTGCGGTTGCGGACCGCGAGGGCATCCCTATCCCGCGTTTCTGCTACCACCAGAAGCTATCCGTTGCTTCCAATTGCCGTATGTGTCTGGTGGAGGTAGAACAGAGTGGGCGAGCCTTCCCCAAGTCGGCCCATGCCTGTGGTACGCCTGTCGCCGAGGGTATGCGGGTTCTGACCCGATCGCCCTTAGCCCTGGATGCCCAGCGGGGCACCATGGAATTCCTGCTCATCAACCACCCCCTGGACTGCCCGATCTGCGACCAAGGCGGCGAATGCGAGCTGCAGGACGTCGCCATGGGCTATGGCGGGGATGTATCCCGGTACAGTGAGCGCAAGCGGGTGGTCGAGGACGAAGCCTTAGGTCCCCTGATCGCTACCGATATGACCCGCTGTGTCCACTGTACCCGCTGCGTACGTTTCGGGGCGGAGATCGCAGGTGTCCGTGAGCTGGGTGCCACCGGCCGTGGCGAGGATATGCGTATCGGCACCTATGTGGCGCACACGGTCTCCCACGAGCTCTCGGGGAATGTCATTGATCTCTGTCCGGTGGGGGCCCTCACCTCCAAGCCCTTCCGCTTCAATGCCCGCTCCTGGGAGCTAACTCAGGCCGAGGGTATCGCCCCCCATGACGCAGTGGGGTCGAACATCCATTTCCACATCCGCAGCAACCGCGTCATGCGGGTGCATCCCAAGGACAACGAGGCGGTGAACGAGACTTGGATCTCGGATCGGGACCGCTTCAGCTACCAGGGCCTCGCTGCCGATGACCGCCTGCTCCAGCCTATGGTCAAGAAAGATGGACAGTGGCGGACCGCCGATTGGCAGGAAGCCTTGGGCATGGTTGCCGAAGGGTTCAAAGCCGCCGCAGGCGATGAATTAGCCGCCCTGGTTGCGCCGTCGGCCACCCTCGAGGAGATGTATCTGCTCCAGAAAGTCATCCGCAGCTTGGGCGGCAACCACATCGATACCCGTTTGCGGCAGCAAGACTTTCGCGGCGATGTCGCCGATGCTCCGCTGCCCTGGCTCGGGGTGCCCATCGCGGAGTTGGAACAACAGCAGGGCCTACTGCTGATCGGGACGGATATCCGTCAGGAACAGCCCTTGTTGGCCCATCGCATCCGCAAATCGGCCATGGCCAGGGGCCAGGTGGCCTTGGTCAATCCGCTTACGCTCTCCTTGACCTTCCCGAGCACCCAGTACATCGGCCGTCCGGCGGAGATGCTTGAGAATCTGGGCGCTATCGCCAAGGCTCTGGGTGGGCACAGCTCCGACCCGATCGGGGATCTGATTAGCGCCGCCCAGCCGAATGAGTCCCACCGGGAAACCGCGCGCTGGTTGCAGGAGGCAGGACAGCAGGGTAGGGGGCTGGTCCTGCTTGGTGCGCTTGCCGTGGCCCACCCGGACTATTGCTTGCTCAAGCATCTGACCCGGGTGATTGCGGAGACGGCTAGGGTGACGGTCGGCTACTTGCCGACGGGTGCCAACGGTGTGGGGGCCTATCTGGCCGGCGCTCTGCCGCACCGAGAGCCGGGGGCGCAATTGAGCCGAACTACCGGCATGTCCGCGGCGGAGATGTTGACGGAGGCCCTCAGGGCCTATCTGTTGTGGGGTATCGAGCCCGCTTATGATCTCGGCAATCCGGCCCAGGCGCTACAGGCCCTCGACCAGGCAGAGTTGGTGGTGGCCTGCACGACTCATCGTGGCCCTTCCCTGGAGCAGACGGCCGACATTCTGTTACCCATCGCAGCCTTCGCCGAGACCTCCGGCACCTTTGTCAACGCGGGTGCGAGCTGGCAGTCCTTCCGTGGAGCGGTGGCCCCGCCCGGCGAGGCACGGCCCGGCTGGAAGCTGTTACGGGTCCTCGGTAATCGGCTCGATCTCCCCGGTTTCCAGCAGGTCAGCTCGGTGGATGTCCTCACGGAGCTGCAAGAGATCTGTGACAACCCGGAACCGGGCAATCGGCCACCGGACAATAGGTCGCAGAATGATCTCCAGGTGGAATCACGGGGTTCCGGGGACGGGCTCGATCGGATCGGTAATCTGCCCATCTATGCCGTGGATACCCTGGTGCGTCGCGCCCCGGCCCTCCAGCACACACCGGCCGCTGTTCGGCTCTGTGCATTTTTGTGCAACACCGAGGCGTCGGCACTAGGACTGGCCGAAGGTGACCTGGTGGAAGTGCGCCAGGACGGCTTTTCTGCCAGGATGCCGATAGGCCTAGACGACGCGGTCCCCGCGGGCTGTGTGCGCATTCCGGCCGGAGTTGCCGGCAGCGAGACGCTAGGGGATCAAGTCGGTCCCGTGTCCATGGCTAAGGTCTAAGGGCTGTTGACATAATCGTCGTGCTAACCGCTAATAGGACAAGATTAACAGGATTTCCAGGATTATTTTTCTTAAATAACAATTATCAGATCCTGTTAATCCTGGAAATCCTATTAATCTTGTACCATTAGGAGACAAGCTCGGAGGTTAGGGTTTACTCCTCATTGAATGTCAACACGCCCTGGTACGACGGTACTGAAATACCGATAACATAGGCAACGATGATCGAACTCTGGAACTCACTGCCGGCAGTCGTACAGATCTTATTCAAGATCGTTGTTCTCCTGGGACCGCTCATGGGCCTGGTGGCTTACTACACCCTGGCCGAGCGCAAGGTCATCGGCTACATGCAGATCCGGATCGGCCCCAACCGGGTCGGACCGCGCGGCATCCTGCAGCCCATCGCCGATGCGGTCAAGCTCATGTTCAAGGAGATTGTGCTGCCCACCGAGGCCAATAAAATCCTGTTTCTGATCGCCCCCATGTTGACCCTAGGCCCGGCCCTGGCCGCCTGGGCCGTGTTTCCCTTCGACGAAGGACTGGTGCTAGCGGATATCAATGCCGGCCTCCTCTACATCATCGCCCTGACCTCGCTGGGCGTCTACGGTGTAATCATCTCGGGCTGGACCTCCAACTCCAAATACGGCTTCCTGGGGGCCATGCGTTCGGCGGCCCAAATGATCGCCTATGAAATCGCCATGGGCTTTGCTCTGGTCGGGGTCCTGGTGGCGGCCGGCAGCCTCAATCTCGGAGACATCGTGAAGGCCCAGGAAGGCAATCTGTTGACCTGGTTCTGGCTGCCCCTGCTGCCCCTGTTCGGCATCTACTTCATCTCCGGCGTGGCGGAGACCAACCGCGCCCCCTTCGACGTAGCGGAGGGTGAATCGGAGATCGTGGCCGGTTTCCATGTCGAGTACTCAGGGATGGCCTTCGCCGTCTTCTTCCTCGGCGAATACGCCAATATGATCCTCATCTCGGCCCTGTCGGCCCTGATGTTCCTCGGTGGCTGGCTTTCGCCCCTGCCGGCGACCTGGGAGGACGGAATCTTTCTGCTCGACGACGGCTTTCACTGGTTGGTACTCAAGACCTTCTTCTTTATGTTTCTGTTTCTCTGGTTCCGGGCCACCTTCCCCCGCTACCGCTACGACCAGATCATGCGTCTGGGCTGGAAGGTCTTCATTCCCATCACCATCGTGTGGATCCTGGTGATCGGGTTGGCGGTGATCTACGAGCTGCCTCCTTGGTGGGCGGCGTAGGGAAAAGGCGTAAGGATGGAGCCATAAGCACAATATTAATAGGTATCTAACTATTACCCATATTTAGAGGCATGTTAATAAATATAGTACTTTTTAACTCAATCTTGAAGAGAGGAGATCGGCATGGAAAAAATCATTCATTGCTTCAATAACTTTAGTGCGCGAAGCGCATCATAGTTGAAACTATGGACGTTAAGTCCCTTCACTTTCAGTCCGTGGCTTGTCCACGGATGAGGACTTTAGTCCTCCAGACTATGGGCTTTCAGTCATTCTCGGGCGTCATGATGTCCCGGATGAAGCGAAGGTATATTCGGAAAACAATTTGCTCTAGGGCGCTTTTTTGTCCATCAAGGGTATTCTGAACCGAAGTTCCCTATAGTGGTCGTTTCAAAACGAAATCAAACATAGATATGTTGCAAGCCGCACGCGATTATCTGAACAGCCTCCTACTGGTGGAACTGTTCCGGGGCCTAAGTGTCACCGGACGCTACATGTTCAGCCGCAAGTTCACCGTCCAGTACCCGGAGGAGAAGGCACCCATTTCGCCCCGTTTCCGTGGTCTGCACGCCCTGCGGCGCTATCCGAACGGAGAGGAGCGCTGTATTGCCTGTAAGCTGTGCGAGGCGACCTGTCCGGCCCTAGCCATCACCATCGAGGCCGAGCCCCGCACGGACGGCTCCCGGCGCACGACCCGCTACGACATCGATCTGTTCAAGTGTATCTTTTGCGGCTTCTGCGAAGAGTCGTGTCCAGTGGATTCCATCGTGGAGACCCAGATCGCCGAGTACCACTTCGAGGAGCGTGGTGAGCACATCATGACCAAGGAGAAGCTCCTCGCGACCGGTGACAAATACGAGGCCGAAATCGCCGCCACCCGTGCTGCGGATGCACCTTACAGATAGGCAGCGTGTGCGGGATTGATTAACCACAGAGACACAGAGTACGCAGAGTGTTTTCGATGTGGCTTGTGAATAGGTACGGGTTTCTCGCTGCGCTCTGCCCGGAAACATTTTTGTGATTGCTTTCTCTGCGTCCTCAGCGTCTCTGCGGTTCAAATGAGAAAATACTAGACCAATGGGCTTTGAAAAGGTTCTCTTCTATGTCTTTGGCGGCATCGCGGTAATCGCGGCCGCCATGGTAGTCACCCGCCGTAATCCGGTGCATGCAGTGCTCTACTTGGTATTGACCTTCGTGACGAGCGCGATGCTGTGGATGCTCCTGGAGGCGGAGTTTCTCGCCATCGTCCTGGTGTTGGTCTATGTGGGTGCCGTCATGGTTTTGTTCCTGTTCGTGGTCATGATGCTGGATATTGACGTGGCAGCCATGCGCGCGCAGTTCATCCGTTATCTGCCGCTCGGACTCCTGATCGCCGTCATCATGCTGGTAGAGATTTTCCTGGTCCTAGGCCCGGATACCTTTGGCCTGGAGCAGTTCGCCAAACCGGAAGCCCGGCCGGCGGATTACAGCAATACCTCCGAGCTGGGGATGGTCCTGTACACCGTCTATATGTATCCGTTCGAGATCGCGGCAGTGATCCTGTTGGTCGCCATCGTCGCCGCCATCCGGCTGACCCTGCGCCGGCGCCCCGATACCAAGTACCAGGATCCTTCACGCCAGGTACGGGTCAAAAAGGGACCGGATCGGGTCCGAGTCGTCAAGATGCCGGCGGAGCCGAGGGTGATACCTTCGAACGTCCAGGCAACGCCTGCACCGAGCGAGGCGGAGATACCATGATTTCCCTGACCGAATACCTGCTGCTGGGAGGCATTCTGTTCTCCATCGGTGTCGCCGGGATCTTTCTCAACCGGAAGAACGTCATCGTCCTGCTCATGTGCATCGAGCTCATGCTGTTGGCGGTGAATATGAACTTCATCGCCTTCTCCCACTTCCTGGGAGACACCACGGGACAGATCTTCGTATTCTTCATCCTCACGGTGGCAGCAGCGGAGGCGGCCATCGGTTTGGCGATCCTGGTGGTCCTGTTCCGTGCTCGTCAAACGATCAACGTAGAGGATTTAGACGCGCTGAAGGGTTGAGCGATTCTTCGAAGTTCGTGCTTTTATCCAATAGTACAGGATTAACAAGATTTTCAGGATTAATCCTGTCCTATTAGAACATTGCGACAAGCGTTCAGAATTAGAGGATAGAGGAAACCGTGGCAGTCGAGAATGTCTCGGAAACCCTGAAACAGGAGCTACCCGCACTCTTGCGGGACGACCCGGATCTCCGTCGTTACATCCTGGAGCTGACACGCGGAGAGTATGCGGGACGGCAACAGACAGAAGATCGCTTCGATCGAATTCTGGAAGAATTACGTCAGAACCGCGAGGCCCAGGAGCGCAAGTGGCGGGAGGCACAGGAAGAGTAAAGGCGCAAATGGGAAGAGAGCCGGGACGACTTCCGGCGGGTGCATGATGAGATCATGGTCCAAGCCCGGAAGCGTGAGCGTGACATCAGTGCGGTGGGTGCACGTTGGGGTCTGCATTCGGAGAGGGCCTACCGTGATGCCCTGGCCAGAATCCTGGAAGAGAACCTCGATGTGGAGGTACTCCGTATCAATGAGTACGATAAGCAGGGAGAGCCTGTGGCCGGCCGGATCAGATAGAGCTGGATGTAATCATCAAGAACGACCTGTTGCTCATTTTCGAATTGAAATCCTCCATGAGTAAGGGCGATATGTGTTTCTTTGAACGCAAGGCACGTTTCTACGAGCGGCGTTACAAGCGCAGAGCTGATCGCCTGATCGCGATCTCGGCGATGATTGATGAACCGGCCGAGAGGGTTGCCGGGGAGCTTGGTATAGAGACCTACTAGGATTCCTCGGAGATCGAAGAATCTGACGACAACATGGGAATCATTTTTTTTGCCGAAATCAACCACTATGGACTGAAAGTGAAGGGACTTAACGTCCATAGTTTCAACTATGTTCACTTGGCTTCTTGAGCATTTCTCGCCGAATGAGAGCAAAATTCTTGAAGCAGGATGAATATACTGATGGTGATGCTTATCTTCGGAGCATTGATGGAATGGCAAAGAGCATTCATGACGCGAGGAATGAACCATTAACAAACGGTGTCACACTCGACAAATTGGGATGGTAATGTACACCATCGTATTTATGACGCAAGTTCAAAAGGACGCGAAGAAACTTGACGCAAGTGCTCTAAAACAAAAAAGCATTGTGTATGAGGTTATCGAAGAGTCAAAAATCACTACGCTATATCGCATGTGGACCCATTACGAATAACAATGACAAATTGGCAAATAGATCTAACACCATGACAGTTAAAGATCAGCTGAAATCCGAAATTGATCGCTTGGATGAGCGATATTTAGACCTGGTCTATAAAATCATTTGCCAATTTCCTCACGATTCGAGAAAGGTACGGAGATACAGGGCCAAGAGATAGCAACGTTCTTTCAGGAAATTGCTGATGCGGGTGGTCTGGGTATCAGAGACCCGGGAAAATGGCAGCAGGAGATCCGAAAAGATCGTTCTTTGCCTTTTAGGGAAGCATGATGCTGCTTGATAGCAATATCATTGTATATGCAGCAGAGCCAGGTTATCTTTAGGTGATGCTTTGATCGCAGCCACAGCGCTAACCTTACCAATTAGCTATAACAACGGCAAATGTCAAGGATTATGCATGGATTGACGACCTTGGAGTCGTCAATGCGGTTTCCTGTTAACAAAACAGAGCTAACAATCCCATGTACCCGGACCGCAAAAAGAGCCGATCGTTCATTGCTCCGCTTTTTGCAGCCGGTGATGTGAGGCATTAGGTGCAGCAAGACAGAAACAGACTCAGCAGGGTCAAGTAAGGAGAAAACTATGGATCTTATAGATCGCATAAAAGATCTCGCTTCGAGAGTTCCAAAGCAACTCGAGCATATCCAAACCGAGGAAGCTACTAAAGAATGCTTTTATCATGCCATTTATAAGTGCTCTTGGTTATGATGCCTTTAATCCAACTGAAGTTATTCCGGAATTCACGGCTGATGTTGGAGCAAAAAAGGGTGAAAAAGTAGATTACGCAATAAAGAAAGAAGGTGAAGTTATTATCCTGATTGAGTGCAAATGGTCGGGGGCTGACCTTCATCAAGATCATGCATCCCAACTTTATAGGTATTTCTCCGCAACCGAAGCTAGGTTTGCAATTCTTACAAATGGAATAGATTGCGAATTTTATTCGGATATTGATGAATCAAATACAAACCCGTCAGAACCTTTTGTCCGTTTCTTTGCGTCGCAGATTTTCGATGGAAGGTTAACAAAACCCATTATTGAGCAGTTTACCGGAATTGTCAAAGAAGCGAGGAAGCAATTCATAATCAACCACTATGGACTGAAAGTCCATAGTCTGGAGGACTAAAGTCCATAGTTTCAGCCATGATGCGCTTCGCGCATTAAAGTTATTGAAGCAATGAGCGAATTAATGAGCGATTAAAATCAGCATTGTCAGCAAATGATACCCCGAACACAGAGGTTAATAAAGACGAAAAGGAGGACGCAGAAGATTCACAAGAAGGTAAAAATGGTATTGTTTCTACCGAAGGAGAAATAGAAGGATATCATGTGCTTAAATTGCTTGGGTTGTGTTATTCATGATGTTAGCTATCTACCTAAATAGGGGGGATAACCATGTTTAAGGTAACTCTGAATGGCACAAACCGCTTAGATATTGAGTTGATCGGGAAATTGAATTCCGATGAAATGAAAACTGCTTTGGATGAGCTTGTCAGCAAGTCGGGAAATATAGAAAACGGCAAAATGCTGTACGATGTTGGCGAGTTTCATCTTCCATCGCTGGGTGCAATTGGAATCGAGTTTTCTCGTCTCCCCACGATGTTTAAGCTGATGAGGAAATTCGACCGTGCGGCTGTTTTAACCGACAAGACATGGATAAAGAAGGTGAGTGAGTTTGAAGGATTTTTGTTTCCAGGTCTGGAAATCAAGGCCTTTAACAGAGACCAGAAGGAAGAGGCGGAATCCTGGCTGGAGAGTTAGAAGGCTATTCGTGCTTTCGTCCAATAATACAGGATTAATCCTGCCCTATTAGAACATCGCGACGAACGTTCAGACGAAACCGCAAGCAGACAAAGGCCGAGAGATAAATGGCAAACATCTATCTAACGATCGTACTCGCACCCTTGGTAGGGGCTATCATCGCTGGTTTCTTCGGGGGTCGGATCGGTCGTGCCGGGGCGCACTGGGTCACCATCCTCGGGGTCGGTATCTCCACCCTCTTGTCCCTCTATGTGGCAAAGCGGTTTGTCTTCGACGGTCAAGCGGTGTTCAACGGGGCCGTCTATACCTGGATGGTCGCGGACGGCATCAGCTTCCAGATCGGTTTTCTGGTGGACCGGCTCACGGTCCTCATGATGGCCGTGGTGTCCTTCGTCTCGCTGATGGTGCATATCTACACCGTCGGTTACATGGCCGATGACGAGCACAACTGGCCCCAAGAGTCCCTGGCCGGCCGTAATGGCTATCAGCGCTTCTTCAGCTATATCTCGCTGTTCACCTTCTCTATGCTGATGTTGGTGATGTCCAACAACTTCCTCCAGCTCTTCTTCGGCTGGGAGGCGGTGGGTCTGGTCTCTTATCTGTTGATCGGTTTCTGGTCGGTGCGCGAGTCTGCCATCTTCGCCAACCTCAAGGCCTTTCTGGTCAATCGGGTCGGGGATTTCGGTTTTATCTTAGGTATCGCTGCGGTGGCCATGTACTTCCAATCCCTGGATTACCTGACCGTATTCGGCAAGGCGCCGGAGCTGGCAGATACCGAGATCCAGATTTTCGGCGACAGCTCATGGAATCTGATGACGACCATCTGCGTGCTGCTTTTCATCGGCGCCATGGGCAAATCCGCCCAGGTCCCCCTGCACGTGTGGCTGCCCGATTCCATGGAGGGTCCGACCCCGATCTCGGCCCTGATCCACGCCGCGACTATGGTCACGGCCGGTATCTTCATGGTGGCGCGCATGTCGCCTCTCTATGAACTCTCGGAGACGGCGCTCTCCTTCGTCATGGTGATCGGCGCGACCACGGCCTGCTTCATGGGCCTGATCGGCTTGGCGCAGAACGACATCAAGCGCGTGGTCGCCTACTCGACCCTGTCCCAACTCGGCTATATGACCGCCGCCTTGGGGGCCTCCGCCTATGCGGCCAGCATCTTCCATTTGATGACCCACGCCTTCTTCAAGGCCTTGCTGTTCCTGGCGGCGGGCTCGGTCATCATCGCCATGCACCATGATCAAGACATCCGCAACATGGGCGGTATCCGCAAATACATGCCCTATACCTGGATCACCTTCCTGATCGGTACCCTGGCGCTCATCGGTTTTCCCGGTTTTTCGGGCTTCTTTTCCAAGGACGCTATCATCGCGGCGGTAAATGCCTCCCAGGTAGGGGGAGCGGGTTATGCCTCGGTGCTGTTGACCATCGGCGTCTTCATCACCGCCCTCTACAGCTTCCGGCTGTATTTCATCGTCTTCCACGGCAAGGAGCGTATGGACGAGCACACCCGCCATCACTTGCATGAGACGCCGGCGGTTGTCTGGGTTCCCCTGGTGTTGTTGGCGATACCTTCGGTGGTCATCGGCTGGCTCACCATCGAGCCCGTCTTATTCGGGGACTGGTTCAAGGGTGCCATCCAGGTGGCACCGGAGCACGCAGTCCTTGTCCACATGGGTGAGTACTACCGCGACCACGGACAACAGTGGGGTTTCGTGCTGCATGGTCTCGCGGGAGCGCCCTTCTGGTTGGCCTTGGCCGGCTTTGTGGTGGCGGTCTATGTGTTCTGGGCCCGGTTCTCGCAGGACCCGCAGATCGAGGAGAAGCTGCGGAGCAAAGCCGCCTGGTTCTACCGGGTGCTTGATCGCAAATACGGCTTCGATGATTTCTATCAGAGGTTCTTCGCCGCTGGCAGCCGGGGTATCGGTAGGGCCTTATGGTCCGGTGGTGACCGTGTGGTCATCGACGGCGTGCTCGTGGACGGCTCGGCCAGGACCGTCGGCCGTTTCGCCCAGCTCGCGCGCAAGATCCAGACCGGCCGCCTGTACAACTACGCGATCGCCATGATCTTAGGGCTAGTGGTCCTGCAGGCGGTTTTCGTGATCTTCTGATTTTCAGGAGAGGACCAATGCAATCATTTCCCATCCTCTCCCTGACCGTCTGGTTGCCGATCATCGGGGGTATCGCCGTGCTCGGTAGCGGAGACAAATCGCCCGGCGTCTCCAAGTGGGTGGCGTTGATGTTTGCGGTCGCTACCTTCCTGGTCAGCCTCGGGCTTTGGACCGGCTTCGACGCAGGCACGGCGGCGATGCAATTCGTGGAACGGAGTCCCTGGATCGGGACCTTCGATGTCTATTACTACTTAGGCATAGACGGTATCTCCATGCCGCTGATCGTTCTGACTACCTTTGTCACCATCTTCGTCATCATCGCCGGTTGGGAGGTGATCCAATACAAGCCGTCTCACTACATGGCCGCCTTCCTGATGATGGAAGGTCTGATGGTGGGGGTTTTCTCGGCCCTGGATGCCATCCTCTTTTATGTCTTCTGGGAGGCGATGCTGATCCCGATGTTCATCATCATCGGGGTCTGGGGCGGTCCGAATCGGGTCTATGCCACCATCAAATTCTTCCTCTTCACCTTCTTCGGCTCGGTCTTCATGCTGGTCGCCCTGATCTATATGTACTTCCAGGCAGGGACCTTCGGGATCGTCGCCTCCCAGCCTGGCTTGCCGAGCTTTCATGGTCTGCGACTGGGTGAGACCGAGCAGATACTGATCTTCATCGCCTTCCTGCTCGCCTTCGCGGTCAAGGTGCCCATGTGGCCTGTCCACACTTGGCTGCCGGACGCCCATGTGGAGGCCCCAACCGGCGGCTCCGTCATCCTGGCAGCCATCATGCTCAAAATCGGTGGCTACGGCTTCCTGCGCTTCAGCCTGCCCATCGTCCCGGACGCCGGCGCCTCCTTGGACTGGCTGATCATTGCCATGTCCCTGATCGCGGTCGTCTATATCGGCTTCGTGGCCCTGGTCCAGCAGGACATGAAGAAGCTCATCGCCTACTCGTCCATCGCCCACATGGGCTTTGTGACCCTAGGCTTCTTCATCGTCTTCACTATTCTCGCCAAGAATACGACTACCGGCGGCGGGGTACTCGGCATCTCCGGTGGCATGGTGCAGATGGTCTCCCACGGCTTTATCTCCGGGGCGCTCTTCCTATGCGTGGGCGTGCTCTATGATCGGGTCCATTCCCGTGAAATCTCCGCCTATGGGGGGGTGGTAAACACCATGCCCCTGTTCGGGGCCTTCATGGTCTTCTTCGCTATGGCCAATGCGGGTCTCCCCGGCACCTCCGGCTTCGTTGGCGAATTCATGGTCATCCTGGCGAGTTTTCAAGCAGATTTCTGGTATGCCTTCCTGGCTGCGACCACCCTCATCCTGGGGGCCGCCTACACCTTGTGGATGGTCAAGCGCGTCATCTTCGGTCCAGTCGCCAACGACCAGGTAGCGGCCCTGAAGGACGCCAATGGCCGCGAGCTCTTCGTGCTCGGTAGCCTGGCCGCCGCCGTGCTGGTGCTCGGCATTTGGCCCGCGCCCCTGGTAGAAGTCATGGACGTCACCATCCAAAACCTGGTCCGGCAGATTGCGGTGTCCAAGCTCGGGGCCGCCGGAGGGGGTGTTGCCAGCTTCTAAGCGGATGTGGGGCAAGAATGATTCATAGAATATGGCCGACAAAACAACAGTGTTTCCGAAATAGTGAGTTGTGGTCAGGGTTTCTTTCTTATGGAGTTTTCGGATTGTTATGGGAGAACACTAACTGTGAACACGTATGGGGAAATTGGAAGTGGTGCTTATGTCCGCTGGTGGAAAATCTCTTCTGGCAATGAGTCGGAAGAAGAAGGTTAAGGGAAAAAATCCTCGTATTGCAAAATCCGCTGTTCGTCACATGCGCTGTAGGTTTTGCATTAGCTAATGGCGGTAAATACCCTTGAAAACCCGTAGATCACTTGAACATCGTATCGGACACGAGTATATTCTTGGCTGTTGCTCTTGATGAGCCGGAAAAGAAGAGAATTATCGATCTCACGTCAGGAGTCGATGTTATTGCGCCGGAAATATTGCCCTACGAAATCGGCAATGCTTTATCCGCGCTGAGGAAAAGGGATCGGATCATGATCGATGAAGCATTATCAGCGCAAAACACGGCCGGTAGAATTTCTGTAAGGGCACCTTGGGAAATTCTAGGGGGTGCCAGATACCGTATAGTCATATACCAAGAAAGAGCTATCCCTTATGGATATGCCTGATCAAGCTATCATCTTGAAGTCCCGGAGAAAATCAACGATCAACCACTATGGACTGAAAGTCTATAGTCAGGAGGACTAAAGTCCTCATCCGTGGACAAGCCATGGACTGAAAGTGAAGGGACTTAACGTCCATAGTTTCAACTATGATGCGCTTCGCGCACTAAAATTATTGAAGCAATGAAGGAGAGTAAATCTCAAAGAACCATACCGAAGAAAAAGGCGATAGCAGCCGACGCCGGAAATGCCGGGAAAGGCAATGGCTTTGCAAGCGTAGCTATCAGGTTTATCGACGCTTTGTACGATCTGGCACAGACAGGGAATTTAATCGGGATCATTATCTTTGCCTTTGTCTGCTGGGTTTTCTATGTTACATACAAATATTGGCGGCTCTTAATCAGCGAAAACTTCTGTTTTTTTTCCTTTGGCTTCAGTCCTGATTGCGAGCGTTATTACCAATATCGTTCAAGCAAGAGTTTGCAAATCACACATCCATGATCTTACCGAACACGGAAAATACTTGGTGCATGGTATAGAATCTGGAAAACTGAAACTACTAGCAACTCATCGGTCTTCCGGTTTCAATATCAAATCTGACTCCGCAACGAAAGAATAAGGGAAAGCAAATGCTAGCCATTATTACGAGAGACTTTTTCCGCACCATGCAAGATATTCTCCATTCCGAGACAAGAATATTGCGGCATGTGCTCTTCTGCTCTTCCCGGTGTTGTTGTTTCTCACGGGGGGCTCGTTACAGTCAAGCTGTCATCCAAGCCTAGGACGAAAGTCGAAAGCAAGAAAAAGGTCGTTAAGGAAATAGGTGAAGAATATCATCGATACAGTGACCAATTCGGGGATATGTGTCCCGCGTAACCGAGCTACCATACGCAAGCTTTAGGGAACCTTGAAAAATAGCGGGACATCCCTACCTCGTAGGTCCCCTTGAATTTTTCAAGGTGGCCTTGGTATCGAGGTCTTTGAGTGAGCTGAAATGAAAGCATTTTCTTGTTCGGGAGCATGCCGAAATCTCTCGGAAGTGTTGGTACTCGCGCAATCCGAAGAGGTTGAGATACATGAAAGAGATGGAGCCGTATTCTGCCTTAAATCGAGAGAAATAAGCAATAAATCACCGCTTGATGTTCCGGGAACTAGGACGAAGGCAACTACACAAGATGTATTGGATACAGTTCGAGATTCCAGAAGTGGTTGACAATCGTATGCACTCGGGAAAAAAAGTGAGGTAGGCCCTAATAGGACAGGATTAACAGGATTTAGAAGATTTACAGGATTTTTCTTTAAGAAGTCCTAAAGCTCACTCTGATTCTTGAGTGACGCAAAGCTACTTGGCTGTATGGTGTCGAGCGCAAAGCGATCCAACTTGTTGAGGTCGATACCATTAAGTTAAGGCAATACCACCGATTTAACAGGGATTGCCGGAACCGGAAGGCCCTGAAAATCATGAGAGTCTTCAACATCCCTGCGACCGGATTCCGGCAATCCCTGCCGGAATGACGGCTTCGCTTAATAGTATTGGGTTTGATGTCAGTTTCTTCTCAACCATCCTGTGAATCCTGAAAATCCTGTACTATTAGCAATCCGGTTTGCCCCCGACGAACCTAGCGGAACAGATAAATGTCCTTCACTTTCGATAGCGCCAACCTGATACCCATCCTCCCCGAGATCATCATCCTGGTACTGGCCTGCACCGTGCTGGTGGTCGATCTTTACCTGAAAGAGGAACATAAGGGCATCAACCATGTCATCACCATCGCCGGGCTGCTGATTGCCGTCGGGATCACCGGCCTGGTCGGGGGTGGCGAGCGTCAGGTCGTGTTCGACGGCAGCTATGTGCGCGATGCCATGAGCGATGTGCTCAAGATCCTTATCTTCATCGTGAGCCTGTTCGCCTTCGTCTATGCCAAGGACTATCTGCGTGACCGCAACCTATGGGCAGGCGAGTATTATGTCCTGGGCCTGTTCGCGGTACTCGGCATGTCGATCATGGTCTCGGCCAACAACCTGTTGACGGTTTACCTGGGGCTAGAGCTGCTGGCGCTGTGTCTCTATGCCATGGTGGCCTTCGACCGCGACTCCACCACCGGCGCCGAGGCGGCCATGAAATACTTCGTGCTCGGGGCGCTCGGTTCGGGCATGCTGCTCTACGGCATGTCCATGATCTACGGGGCCACCGGCTCCATCGAGCTGGCAACCGTGGCCCGCATCGCGGTGGAGCAGGGAACCCAGAACCAGGTCTTGGTGTTCGGGCTCGTCTTTCTGGTTATCGGCATCGGGTTCAAATTCGGCGCCGTGCCCTTCCACATGTGGGTGCCGGACGTCTACCAGGGTGCCCCGACCCCCGTGGCCCTGTTCCTGGGCAGCGCCCCCAAGATCGCCGCCTTTGCACTGGCGATCCGGCTGCTGGTGGATGGCCTCGGCGGGCTGCACCCGGATTGGCAAGGCATGCTGATTATTCTGGCCCTGTTGTCCATGGGTCTGGGTAACCTGATCGCCATTGCCCAGACCAACCTCAAACGCATGTTGGCCTACTCGACCATCTCCCACGTCGGCTTCATCTTCCTCGGGCTCCTGGCCGGCAGCGGGCAGGGCTATGCAGCGGCCATGTTCTATGCTGTCGTCTATGCCGTCATGGCGGCGGGCGCCTTCGGTCTGCTCCTGATTATCAGCCGGGCAGGCTTCGATGCTGAGGATCTGGAAGATCTCAAAGGACTCAACCAGCGCGACTCCTGGTATGCGGCCATGATGGCGCTCATCATGTTCTCCATGGCCGGGGTACCCCCCACCGTCGGTTTCATGGCCAAGCTGCTGGTGCTCGAATCCATCGTGCGCGTTGGCCTTTGGTGGCTGGCCCTGATCGGCGTCTTCTTCTCCATCATCGGCGCCTTTTACTACCTACGGGTCATCAAGCTCATGTACTTCGACCAGCCGGTGACCCAGGAACCCCTGACAGCTAGCCCCGGCGCCCGGGTTGCCCTCTCGGTCAATGGTCTGGCTGTGCTGATACTGGGTATCTTTCCTGCTTCACTGCTGTCGGTTTGTCAGGGGGCTTTTCTCTGATCGCGGGCAAAGAGTCAGGCCATGCGTAGGTTGATTCCTGGTACTTGGTCGGCCTGAGCGACGACTATCAAGGGTGCTGGGAAGGTATCGAGAAGGCCGGTGGGCCGTTCGGTGGGCGCGAGATAATCTCAAATCGGCGCAGAATGTAGGGTCCACTGCGCGGACCGTTCCTAAAGTAAGGCCTTTCCACGGTGATCCTACTTTATTTAATGGCATTGGGTTACATTATGTCGGATAAAAACCGCAGGGAAGTTCGTGTGTTGATAGCTATTATTGCAGCTATCTCTGCAATTGCTGTTTCGTATATCAAGATATTCTCGAAGGATACATCTAAAGAAAATTAAACTACAATATAGTCTTGATAGGGAGGTGCAAAGTAATTTTACACCCTACGAATATAGTATAGAGGTTTTACCAAACCCTGTATGCTTCACAATTTTCGAATGATACCTATGCCACAGATGAAAGCTTGTATCTACGGAAGATCAACCACTATGGACTGAAAGTTAAAACAGCTATAATGTTTAAAAGTTCAGGAAAAGACTATCCTATTAATATTGACATGTCTACCTATATAAAGCCGTTCGAGGCGGAAAGATATCTTTTTTTACTAGATGCGCCAGAGACAAGCAGCCATGTGTTCTTCCCATCTATATTGCTATCAGATGGAAGAGAAATCTCATCGAAAAGTAAGCAGATTTCTCTATTTAGAATGAAAGACAGAAGGCCTGGTATATTTGTTCTTAATGCGTACCATAAAGTAGTGAATGTAGAAAATAACGACTACTTAAATATGCGAAATTTTCCGGGCACTCAAGGAGTCATAGTAGCGAAAATACCACATGATGCTCAAAACGTGATTTTACGGATCGAGGAGATTAGTTAATTCCAGAATTTGGGTTCGTGTCAGATATGACAATGTGGAAGGTTGGGTAAACTCTAAATACCTTTCTATTTCAAATACAAAACCTTTATGAGTAGGTATCCTACAGTAATTGAAAGTATATTGAAGACAGCAAGGATAGCCAAAGAGAGGAACCAAGTGCGTTAAAGTTAAGAATAGAGAATGGGCCACCTTTCCTCTTCTTGTCGGATAGAGTGGAACGAATGGATCGAATTCTCCAGCTGAACGTAGAAGATCGATGGTCGGCATAAAGGGCTCGTGGAAATAGAATTATGATCGCTATTAATCATTGCGTAAATTCATGCAGTGCCATCTTCGCTCCGTCTTAGAAACAGTTGAAAACTCGCTGGGTAAGTTATGCAATGATTAATACAGTAATCGAGTATGAAAAGACCCAAGAAGAACTTCGGGATCTTGAAGAACGGCTCGGTCGGTTGCAGCAAGCGAACCCGGTTGGATCGAAAGGTTTCATGAGGGCCGGCATCCGCAAGATGATCGCCCGTCTTCATGAAGAGTTGGCCGTGTTCCAAGGTAGCGAAGAAGCACGCCAGTCAAAATCCTAGCGAGGCTTCGCCTCAGACCGACAAGGCATAAGGCCCCACAAACCCTTCTCCCGTAAGGCCCCATCTCCTACGCCCAACCAGCCGTTGGAGAGCCAGGGTAGATCCTAGTGTCGGGTTACGGCGCGTTCGGCACCGTGCCCCCCGCGACCTTTCCCCACACGCCTAACCCGACCTACGCTCAAAGCGAGGTCCGCGCGGCCTGCGCGCCCGACCGCAGGTGCCCCGTAGTCGGGTTAGGCGCGTCTCTCGATGCTGAGGGTGCGCACATGAGTCCGAACGCGCCGTAACCCAACTGTGGGGGCGGCGTGTCAATGGCACAGCAAGACATCAAGCCGCATCCAGCCGTACCTGCACGCATAGGCCGAGTGTAGCGGCGATATTGACCAGTGCGTCGAGGGAGAAACGGGAAATACGCCCACGCAACAGGTCGTTCATCCGCGGCTGTGTCACACCGCAGTGGGCGGCCGCCTCACGTTGGGTCCAGCCCCGTTCTTCTATAATGGCTCCGATCTGCTCCATCAGCTCGGAGCGTAGCTTGAGGTTGGCTGCTTCTGCCGGCGTGTCGGCGATCGCATCCCAAACGCTGTCGAAGGTCTCGATCTCTGTATTGCTCATGGCTCACCCCGGGTTAGCCGACTAAACCGCGTTTTGGCAAGTTCGAGGTCTCGCTTCGATGTGGTTTGTGTCTTCTTTTGAAAGGCATGGAGGATGTAGATAGCATCGGGTAACCTCGCCGTGTAGATCACCCAGAAGGTGCCCGAATCATCCCACACTCGGAGCTCTTCGACCCCGCGACCGATGGTTGGCATCGGTTTGAAATCATCGGGTTGTCCGCCGCGCTGAACCTTGTCGATCTGCCGTCCGGCGTCCTGCTTCGCGTCCCTTGGGAAGGCTCGCAAGCACTTGAGAGAATCGCCGAGGAATCGCACTGGTTTCATGCCGTGGACTATATCCACATGGATATATTGTAGCAAGCTCGGAAAACGGACATGGGTCATGAACCTTATCGGGGGTGACGGATAGATCGAGCTCGTACCCCACAAAAATGATGAGCGCATCGACGTTCTTGTCAGCGAGCAGGATCATATGAGCCGGGCGAAGCAGCGATCAGGCCGCGTCGGCATCGGTCGGATACAACACATCGGCGTGCATCACCCGCGCTGCAAAGCGCAGCGCATCCCGGATGTCGTCGGTACTCAACCGTGGATTTGCCTCTATAGGCTGCGCCTCGGACTCGCTTGCTGCCAGCCGTTCCAGGATTGATTGGTGTCCATTCGTGGTTCACCGCTTGCGGAGTAGCTTACTGAATTGTTCGGCGCGGCCTAGAGGACCGGACGAGGAATCAACCACTATGGACTGAAAGTCCATAGTCTGGAGGACTAACGTCCTCATCCGTGGACAAGCCACGGACTGAAAGTGAAGGGACTTAACGTCCATAGTTTCAACTATGATGCGCTTCGCGCACTAAAG